>Ga0265313_10000109_pt1 | contig 83136 bp, 80 predicted proteins | sample 4123metaG_FD_203122 | JGI IMG/M metagenome (GOLD analysis project Ga0265313, IMG submission 203122) | Rhizosphere microbial communities from Carex aquatilis grown in University of Washington, Seatle, WA, United States - 4-1-23 metaG | ecosystem: Host-associated > Plants > Roots > Rhizosphere >... | reverse complement strand
CCAGTACGGCAGCCTGCACTGCGTGACCATGCAGTTCCCCCGCGGCGTGGTGCCGCAGAAGGCCTGACATCATGAGCAACCCCAAATCCCTGAAGGTCGGCCTGGTGCAGCAGCACTGCATCGCAGATCGTGCCGCCAACCTGCGCGAGAGCATCAAGGGCGTCCGCGAGGCGGCGAAGCAAGGCGCGAAGCTGGTGCTCCTGCAGGAGCTGCACACGGGTCTCTACTTCTGCCAGACGGAAGACACCCACGTCTTCGACCAAGCCGAGACCATCCCCGGCCCCTCCACCTTGGAACTGGGCGCGGTGGCGAAGGAACTGGGCGTCGTCATCGTGGCCTCGCTGTTCGAACGCCGGGCGCCGGGCATCTACCACAACACCGCCGCGGTGCTGGAGAAGGACGGCAGCCTCGCCGGCATCTACCGCAAGATGCACATACCGGACGACCCGGGTTACTACGAGAAGTTCTACTTCACGCCGGGCGATCTCGGCTTCCAGCCCATCCAGACCTCCGTCGGCAAGCTCGGCGTGCTGGTGTGCTGGGACCAGTGGTATCCGGAAGGCGCGCGCATGATGGCGCTCGCCGGCGCCGATCTGCTGCTCTATCCCACCGCGATCGGCTGGGTGGAGGAGGACGACAAGGCGGAACAAGGCCGCCAGCGGGATGCCTGGATCACCATCCAACGCGCCCATGCGGTGGCCAACGGCCTCCCGGTATTGGTGTGCAACCGCATCGGCTTCGAGCAAGATCCCAGCGGAGTGGGCGGCGGCATCAACTTCTGGGGCTCGAGTTTCGTCGCGGGCCCCCAGGGCGAGATCCTGGCCCAGGCAGATACGTCGTCGCCGACGGTACTGGTGACGGACGTAGACATGGGCCGCTCCGAGGCAGTGCGCCGCATCTGGCCCTACCTGCGTGACCGGCGCATAGATGCCTATGCTGACCTGACGAAGCGCTATCGGGACTGAAAAGTCATCCCAAAGCTGCTGCGCTCAGCATGACTTCGTTGCGGTCCGGCTCGCAGCTCTCACGTACTTAAGAGTACGCTCGGGCATGCTCACCTCCCGCGCCTCATCCTGCTTTCGCTCGCGACGCTTTGGAATGACTTTCTCACCATTACATGCCTGACAATCAGAAAAACGTCCTCGCACCGACGAGCTTAGATCTTTCAGCCCGCTCCCAGCGCTGGGGCAAGCTTTACGGCAGCAGCATGGGCCTCGCTCTCGCGGAAGCGGCGGCGCGCATGGCCGCGCCCCTGGTGGTGGTGACACCCACGGCCCGTGACGCGGAACGCACCACCGCCGAGCTGCGTTTCTACATCGGCAGCGGCGACTTGCCGGTGCTCTCGCTCCCGGATTGGGAGACCCTGCCCTACGACCTCTTTTCGCCCCACCAGGACATCCTCTCCGAGCGGCTCGCCACGCTGGCCGCGTTGCCGGACCTCAAGCGCGGCATCGTGGTGGTGGCCGCCGCCACGCTCATGCAGCGGCTGGCGCCGCCCCAGTACGTGGTGGGCGGCACGCTGATGCTGAAGGCCGGCGAGAGACTGGACCCGGAAGCCCTGCGCCGCCGGTTCGCCTCCGCGGGTTATCACTCGGTGACCCAGGTGATGGAGCATGGCGAGTACGCGGTGCGAGGCTCGCTGCTGGACGTGTTCCCCATGGGCAGCGATGTACCCTATCGCATCGACCTGTTTGATGATGAGATTGAGTCCATCCGGCTGTTCGACCCCGAGACCCAGCTCTCCAAGGACAACCTGAGCGAGCTCAGCCTGTTGCCGGCCAAGGAGTTCCCGCTGGACGAGGCCGGTATCCGCGCCTTCCGCCAGCGCTACCGCGCGCGCATCGAAGGGGACCCGCAGCGCAGCGCGGTGTACCGGGATGTCTCCGAGGGCATCGCCATCGGCGGCATCGAGTACTACCTGCCGCTGTTCTTCGATTCCACCTGCTGCTTCTTCGATTACCTGCCGAAGGACGGCGTGATCGCCGTCATGGACGACATGGACACGGCCCTGGAGCAGGCCTGGTTGCAGATCGCCGAGCGCTATGAGCAGCGCCGCCACGACATCGAACGGCCCCTGCTCAAGCCCGAGGAAGTGTGGTTCGAGCCGGCGGCGATCCGAGCCGCAGCGGAGCAGCATGCCCGCATCGCCATCCAGGCCTTCGAGCGGATGCCGGGCGAGGGTCTCAACTTCCCCACCGCCACGCCTCTCGCCCTCAAGGTGGAGAGCCGCGCGACGGAGCCAGCGGAGAAACTGTTGGCGTTCCTCAAGGGCTTCAAAGGCCGCGCACTGTTCGCGGCGGAGTCCGCCGGCCGGCGTGAGTATCTCAGCGACCTCCTGGCACGGCACGGCATCCGGCCCATCCATTTCATGGGATGGGAAGACTTCCTCGCGAGCGATGAACTCCTGGGGATATGCATCGCGCAGCTTGAGCGGGGCCTCTACCTGCCGGAGACCCATCTCGCGGTGCTCACGGAGGAGCAGCTCTTCGGCGAGCGGGCGCGGCAGCGCAGCCGCCGGGTCACGCGCCGCGACCCTGAGAGCATCATCCGCGACCTCACAGACCTGGCTGCCGGCGCCCCGGTAGTGCACGAGCAGCACGGCGTAGGCCGCTATCTCGGGCTCGAGACGCTGGACATGGGGGGCTTCGAAACGGAGTTCCTGCGGCTGGAGTATGCCGGCGGCGACAAGCTCTACGTGCCGGTCTCCTCGCTGCACCTCATCAGCCGCTACAGCGGCAGCTCACCCGAGACCGCGCCGCTGCACAAGCTCGGCAGCGGCGACTGGGACAAGGCAAGGCGCCGCGCGGCGGAACAGGCCCGCGACACGGCGGCCGAACTCCTCGACCTCTACGCGCGCCGCGCGGCGCGGGAAGGCCACGCCTTCAAGCTGCAGACCCTCGACTACGAGGCCTTCGCCGACGGCTTCCCCTTCGACGAGACGCCGGACCAGTTGAAAGCCATCGACGGCGTGATAGCAGACATGACCCAAGGCAAGCCCATGGACCGGGTGGTCTGCGGCGACGTGGGCTTCGGCAAGACCGAGGTGGCCCTGCGCGCAGCCTTCGTCGCGGTGCAAGGGGGCAAGCAGGTGGCGGTGCTGGTGCCCACCACCCTCCTCGCCCAGCAGCACGCACAGACCTTCCAGGACCGCTTCGCGGACCAGCCGGTGCGCATCGAGGTGCTGTCCCGTTTCCGTACCGGCAAGCAGCAGGACGCGACACTGAAAGCCATCGCCGAGGGCAAGGTGGAGATCGTCATCGGTACCCACGCCCTGCTGCGGCCGGACGTGAAGTTCAAGGATCTGGGCCTCGTGATCGTGGACGAGGAGCATCGCTTCGGCGTGCAGCACAAGGAGCGCCTTAAGCAGCTCAGGGCCGAGGTGGACATCCTCACCCTCACCGCAACCCCCATACCCCGCACCCTCAACATGGCCCTCGCAGGTTTGAGGGAACTCTCCATCATCGCGACGCCGCCGGAAGAACGGCTGGCGGTGAAGACCTTCGTCAGCGAATGGCAGGATGGCGTGATCCAAGAAGCCTGCCTGCGCGAGATCAAGCGCGGCGGCCAGGTCTATTTCGTGCACAACAGCGTCGAGACTATCGAGAAGGCCGCGGACGACCTGGCGAAACTGGTTCCCGGCGCCCAGATCCGCATCGCCCACGGGCAGATGCGCGAGCGCGACCTGGAACAGGTGATGCTCGACTTCTACCACCGGCGCTTCAATATCCTGGTGTGCACCACCATCGTCGAGAGCGGCATCGACGTGCCCACCGCCAACACCATGATCATCCATCGGGCCGACAAGTTCGGCCTGGCCCAACTGCACCAGCTGCGGGGCCGGGTGGGCCGTTCCCACCACCGGGCCTATGCCTACCTCATCATCCCGCCCCGCAACCTCATCACCGGTGACGCGATGAAGCGCCTGGAGGCCATCGAGTCACTGGAAGAGCTGGGCGCGGGCTTCACGCTGGCGACCCATGATCTCGAGATCCGCGGCGCAGGCGAGCTGCTCGGCGATGAACAGAGCGGCCAGATCCAGGAAGTGGGCTTCTCTCTCTACTCGGAACTGCTGGAACGGGCGGTGAAGACCCTGAAGGCCGGCAAGCAGGTGGACATCGATGCGCCCCTGGACCACGGCCCGGAGATCGACCTGCACATCCCCGCGCTGCTGACCTCCGACTACATGCCCGATGTGCACCTGCGTCTCACGCTCTACAAGCGCATCGCCAGCTGCAAAGACCAGACGGCATTGGATGAGTTGCAGGTGGAGATGATCGACCGCTTCGGTCTGTTGCCGCCCCAGGCCAAGAATCTGTTCCGCGTTGCCGAACTCAAACTGAAGGCGGCGCCCCTCGGCATCCGCAAGATCGAGGCCGGCCCCAACGGCGGACGCATTCACTTCGGGCCGGACACCCCGGTGGAACCCATCACCGTGATCCGCCTGGTGCAGACCAAACCCAACACCTACCGCCTGGACGGCCAGGACCGGTTGCGCTTCAGCATGGACCTGGAGGACCGGGAGGAGCGCTTCCACGAGGTGGAAGCCCTGCTCGCGCGCCTCGCCGGCGCATCTGCGGCATAATGCCGTCATGGCACCAGGAGCAAACCCGTGAAGACCTTCGCCGCCGTGAGCCTCTTGACCCTTCTCGCATCCGCGACCATAAGCAGTGCGGCTCCTGTCCCAGCGCCTGCGGCCACGGTCCCCACGCCCAACTGGTACAACGTGGAAGTGATCGTGTTCCGTTCAACGGATCCGAACGCCGGCGGCCAGGAGAGCTGGCCCGCAGACCCTGGCCTGCCGGACTGGAACGGCGCCGTGCCGCTCACCCAGGCGGATGCGACGAATCCGGCCACCGCCGCAGCTTACCAATTCATCCCCGTCACCTCGGAACAATTGGGCGACGCCTGGGCGCGCCTCAAGCGCTCCAAGAACTACGAGGCGCTCATGCATGTGAGCTGGACGCAGCCTGCGCTGGACCGTGCGAATGCACCGGCGGTGCGCATCGGCGTGCCGCCCTCGGCCGTGCCGGCCCCGAGCACCGCGCTGCCTGCCGCCCCGGCGGCGGCCAACACAGCAGCACCCCTGCAGGCGACACTCGCCTACGGCGATGCCAAGCTCAGCACGACCGGCCCTTACCTGCACTTCGATCTGGACCTGGTTCTGCAAGGGCCCTTGGCCAAGAATGCGGTTCCAGCCGCCGCCACCATCAACACCGCTGTGCTGGCGCCGCCGGCGGGAACGGGCATCGCCGCCATGGCCGCGCCCACCTTCCAGCTCTACCGGTTGCGCCACGACATGCGCGTGAATGGCGGCAAGCTGGCCTATTTCGACCATCCGCTGTTCGGTGCCATCGTCTTGGTTACGCCTGTACGGCGTCAGTGAAGGATCAATTCGGTTCCAGCTTGAAACCGGCGTCATAGTGCTTCAGTAGCGCACTGCGGGCATGGCGCCACTCGGAACCTGAGCGCAGTGCATCCCAGGAATACCCCTCGCGCCCATGCAGGCGCGTGAGCCGCCACTGGCTCACGGGGTTGGGGGGCGTCTTTAGTCCGTCTAGGATGGCGGTAACGCCCTCCCGGTTGTTGCATACCGGCAGCATGTCACAGCCCGCAGCCAGGGCTGCCACCGCCCGGTCCAGATAGTCGCCCGCCTTCTCGGCTCCGCGCATGCTGAGGTCGTCGCAGAACACCACGCCTTCGAAGCGCATACGCTCCCGCAATTCCTCCACGATCCAGCGCCGGGACAGGCTCGCGGGCTGCTCGTCCACCTGCGAATAGACCACGTGAGCCATCATCACCGAGGCGAGATCGAGACGCAGCAGGCGCTCGTAGGGCACGAGGTCCCGCTTGCGGATCTCATCCAGGGGCCGGCTGTCCACCGGCAGCATGTGATGGGAATCCCCCTGGACCGCCCCGTGCCCCGGGAAATGCTTGGCGCAGGCGGCCATGCCGGCGCGGCGCATGCCCAGCAGCCAGGCACGGGCCAGTTCCGCCACCACCGCGGGATCGGAATGGAAAGCGCGGTCGCCGATGACGCTGCTCACGCCGAAGTCCAGGTCCACCACGGGTGCGAAGCTCATGTCGAGATCGCAGGCGCGCAGTTCCGCAGCCAGCAGCCAACCGCAGAGTTCCGTGAGGCGCCCCGCCTCCTTCGGATCCTGGTCGTATAGCTTGCCGTACAGCCGTGCCGGCGGGAGCTGGGTGAAACCCTCCCGGAAGCGCTGCACCCGGCCGCCTTCGTGGTCCACGGTCACCAACAACCGCGGTTCACGCAGGGCATGGATGTCGGCGATGAGAGCCCGCACCTGATAAGGGTCGCTGTAGTTGCGGGTGAAGAGGATCACGCCGCCCACCAGCGGGTGCATGAGCACTTCCCGGTCTTCCGCGCTCAGCGCGGTGCCTGCCACATCCACCATCAAGGGACCGAGACTCATGCCTTGCTCCGTTCGAACACCGCGATGGACTCGACGTGGGCGGTATGGGGGAACATATCCAGAGCGCCGGCGCTCGCGAGACACCAACCCTGTTCCTCCACCAGTATCTTCGCATCCCGGGCCAGGGTCGCGGGATGGCATGAGACATACACCAGCTTGCGGGCGGCGAAGCGCGGGAAATGGGCGATGATCTCCCGGGCTCCAGCCCGGGGCGGGTCCAGCAGGATGCCGCTGTACTTGCGCTTCGCCCATTCTCCGTGTTGCTTCTCATCGAAGAGGTTGGCCTGCTCGAAGCTGGCATTGGCTATGCCGTTGCGCTCCGCGTTGCCGCGGGCGCGGGCCACCAGCCCCGCCTCCCCTTCCACACCCGTGACGGAGCGCGCCCTGCGCGCCAGCGGCAAGGTGAAGTTACCCAGCCCCGCGAAGAGGTCGAGATGATCCTCATCAGGCTGCGGGTCCAGCAGGGCCACCGCCATCTCCACCATGCGCCGGTTGATCTCGCCGTTCACCTGGATGAAATCGGCGGGCTCGAAGGCGATTTCCACCTTCGACTCCGGAAGCTGGTAGTCCAGTCGCGGGCGTTCGCCCTGCAGCGGCACCGCGTGCTCGACCTTGCCCTCCTGCAGCAGGATACGGAAACCCGACTCCCGCTCGAACGTCACGAGACGCTCCCGGTCGGCAGCGGTGGGGGGCGACAACACGCGCAACGAGAGCACCACGGATCCGTCCCCTACTGCTACCTCCATCTGGGGTATGCGGTCTGCGATGCTCAGACCACTCAGCGCCTCCGATATCCTGCCGATGGCTCCGCCCACCTTGGGATCGAGGGTATGACAATGCCAGACGTCAGTGACGAAGTGCCGGTGCCGCTCGGTGAAACCGACGGTGACTTTGCCGCTGTTGGTGTCGAGATGGGCCGAGAGCCGGGCGCGGCGGCGATAGCCCCACTCCGGACCACGCAAGGGCGGCAGCACCCGTCCCGGCACCAGCCCGCCGATGCGCTTGAAATTGTCCAGTAGCGTCTGCTGTTTGGCGGCAAGCTGCGCGTCTGGGGAGAGATGCTGGAGCGCGCAACCCCCGCAGATGCCGAAGTGGGCGCAGCGGGGCTGTACCCGATCCGGCGAGGCCGTGATCACTTCGGTGACCTGAGCCTCGTCGAAGTCGCTACGCTTCTTGAGGATGCGGAAGCGCACGGTCTCACCCGGCAGGGCATCTTCGATGAACACTGTCTTGCCCTTGACTCGTACGATGCCACGTCCATCGTGGGACAGGCCGGTGACTTCTGCGGTGGGCTCCGCTCCGGCGGCCGCGCGGGCGCTCACGCCGAGGCGGGCGGCCAGGCCGCCAGGAACTCGTCCAGATGGGGCTTCGCGGCCTTCTTCAGGCTCTCCTGCACCACCGCGCATTCGCGGCGGTATTCCTCGTCGCTGAGATTTCCGCGCAGAAGCTCGAAGCGCAGGTACAGGAGATATGTGTTGAGGGCATCGGCCTCGCAGTAGTCGCGGATGCCGGCGATGTTGCCCTTGAGCCATTGTTCCCAGACCTGGCTGCCGTGCATACCGAGCTTGCCGGGGAAACCGCAGAGCTGGGCCATCTCATCCAGGGGCACCCCGCCGCGGCCCTGGTAGAAGCCAAGCACGTCCATGAGGTCGGTGTGGCGCCAGTGGTAACGGGAGATGTAGTTGTTCCAACGGAAGGACTGGTCGTCCTCGCCCAGCTCCCAGAAGCGCGGTGCGCTGATACCGTGACGCAGCGCCCGGTAGTTCAGCACCGGCAGGTCAAAGCCGGAACCGTTCCAGGAGACGAGGTCAGGGCCGAACTTCTCTATACCTTCGAAGAAGCGGGTCACGATCTCCTTCTCGTCGGACTCGGGTGTGCCGAGGGTCCAGACCTTGAAGCCGTCCCGGTTGCGCATGGCCAAGGAGACGGCCGCTACCCGCTGCAGATGCAGGGGCAGGAATTCGCTGCCGCCGGTGTCCTGGCGACGCTTCTGGAACATGGCCCGCCCCACATCTTCGTCTGAGAGGCCCTCCAAACCATATAGGCGGCGGCCTCCATCCAGGTCGGGGATGGTCTCGATGTCGAAGGCGAGGATATTCATCGCACCAAGTCTAACAAACCCAGCCCTTTGACCCTCACCCGGAAAACCCGCACCATGATCGCGGGGCATGAGGGGATACCGAGATGAGCCAGGATACCGATGGGCTCGCCGCAGCCATTGCGGCGCTGAAGCCCGAGATCCGCCAGATGCTGGTGGAGGATCTGCCGCTGGATCGGCAGGCTTCCGAGCAGGCCTTCGCCGCCGGCCGTTGGGGCCAGCTGCGGGAACAGGTGCACCGGGTGAAGGGCTCTGCCTCCTTCTGTCACCTGGAAGCGCTCCGGGACGCCTGTGCCGTCATCGAGCAGAAAGTAGCCGCTGATACCCCGCCCGATATCTCTGACATGGAACACTTCACCCGCGAGATCGATGCCGTCCTGGCGGCTTTGTAGGACCAGTCCTACCTAAGGCCCCGACATCACTGGCATTTTTACGGCCGGCCCGTGCACGGTTAAATCCCCTTCTGTAAACTGACTGGGCCACGCCCTTTGCATCAGGGACAGGGATGCGGGTGTGTCTACCCACGGATAAACATCCAAACGAACGGAGTAAGCACCATGGCCGGCAAGAAACCCGTATCTGCAGCGAGCTTCCAGAAGAAGGCCCAGACGCGCGCCAAGAAGGCCGCTGCCAGCGCCAAGAAGCGTGCCCAGCACTATGCCAAGGGCGACAAGCTCATGAAACAGGTCTCCCAGACGCTGGGGAACATCGCCAAGACCCATCCTAACCAGCAGGCGCGCAAGCAGGCCAAACTGGCATTGAAGAAGCTGAGCGAAGCCCACACCGCCTTCGGCAGTGCCGGCATGTGCGCAGGGGCCACCTTCAACAGCGACGACGAATAGGCCGACCCGGCCCCCTCGAGCATGCTCCGTAAGCTGGGCAATCTGTGCTTGAACGCGGCTCTGCTGTCGCTGGCTGCTGCCTATGCGGCACCGGCGACAGCAGCGGCGCGGTTCCGGCACATCACCATGGAGGATGGTCTGTCCGCGAACCTGGTGTTCAACGCATTGCAGGACCACCGTGGCTACATGTGGATCACCACCGAGAACGGCCTCAACCGTTACGATGGCTACGTCTTCAAAACATTCCGCCACGACCCCAACGATTCCGACAGCCCCTCGGGGAACATGGCCCGGGCCTTGCACGAAGATGCGGCCGGGCGCATATGGCTCGGCACTTTCTCCAATGGCCTCGACCTCTACGATCCGACCACGGGCAAGTTCAAGCACTACCGTCACATCGCCGGCGACTCGAACAGCATCGCCAGCGATGCCATCTGGACCCTGAACTCCACCGACGACGGCAAGCTGCTCATCGGCACCTACGATTCGGGCCTGGACGTGCTGGATACCAAGACCGGCAAGTTCAGCCATTACCCTGCCAACTCGGGGCCAGCCGCGCCGGCCGACAATCGCATCAACGACATCTACGTCGATCGTGAGAAGCACGTATGGGTGTCAACCGGCACAGGCTTCGACGAGTTCGACCCCTCGGGCATGCAGCCGGCGCGGCATTTCCTCGTTCACCCCGGCACCACGGCATACTCAGTCTGGGGAGTGGCGGAAGACGCCCAGCACCGGCTTTGGATAGCGAGCCAAGACGGCCCTTATGTCTACACACCGGGACACGGCGAAGTGACCCGGGCGGTATTCACGGGAGCTTCCTATGCAGCGATGAAGGGCGCCTTCCTCCACAGTGTGCTCGTGGACAGCAACGGCAACCTTTGGTTCGGCGGTCTCACCACCGGTGTATACCTCATCCGCAGCGGCGGCGAATACGTCCAGCACTTCCAGCAGGAGATAGGCAATTCCGACGAGTTGACCTCGAACGTCATCTGGGGCCTGAAGGAGGATGCCTCGGGCATAATCTGGGTATCCACGGGCACCGGCATCGACCTCGTCGACCCGAACATCCTCAATATCGACTTCATCCGGCCTTTAAGCGTCCCCGGGCACCCTGCGGATGCCACCAACGACGTCTTCGCCGTCGCCGAATACCGACATCATGTGCTTATCGGTTCCTTCGGTGCCATCTACCAAACGCAGACGGGCACCTATGCCAGCGACAATGTGCGCCTGTTCACGCTCGTGGATAAGGACCGGTATGGCGAAGTGAGCGCGCTCTACACCACGGAGCAAGATGAGTTGTATGCGGGCACCCAGTGGGGCTATGTGCTGTCGCTCAGTGGAGATGGCGCCATCAAATCCGCGATACGCCCCTTGAGTTCCGAACGAGGGCGCGATATCCATCGCATCGTGAAACACGGTCACGGGCTATACCTTGCCACCTTCGGCAACGGGCTCATGGACTACGACCTCCAGACCGGAAAGACCACGACGGTTGCTGGCAATGGCACCACCGAACTACAAGCCAACGACATCGTGGAGGACATCCTGCCAGCCTCGCCAACGCGGCTATGGGCCGGCACCTTCCGCGGACTGTTCAAGGTGGACACCGACACCGACCGAAGCATGCTCATCCCGATCACGCCCGGCAACATTGAACCTGTCGTGCAAGGTCTGTATGAGGACAAGCAGCATGTGCTGTGGGTCGCCACCTACGACGGCCTGTGGCGCATCAAATTGGATGACGCGGGCGACCCCCTTTCCAGTCCTGAGGCCGTGCCCCAATTCCGCCATCTGCAGGTCCTGTCGGTGGCGCAGGATGATACCGGCAAGCTCTGGCTCGGCACCATCAACAGCCTCATCAGCTTCGACCCCACGAACCGGACGCTCACTACCTTCGGTCGCAATCAAGGCTCGCCCATCACCGAGTACTACTCGTACGGCCATGCCCGCGCCTCGGATGGACGACTCTGGTATGGCGGCGGACAAGGCGTACTTGGAATCCTGCCGCGGAATTTACAACCTAACCGCCATGCGCCCCGGGTGGTGATGAACGGTGCCACCGTCTATCGGGACGGCAAGCCCGAGGATGTGCACCTGACCCCGGCTGAACCCTTGACGCTCAGCTATAAGGACGTGATCACCACCTTCGACTTGAGCGCCGCCGATTTCGGCGCGCCTCAAGCGAACACATATTCTTACCGCATGATCGGCTTCCAACCCCAGTGGACGCCACCCAGCACCGAACACCTGATCACCTTCACCAACCTGAACCCGGGCCGTTACCGCCTGGAGGTCCGGGCGGCCAACAATTGGGGCACCTGGAGCGCCGAGCCGGCAGCCTTGGACCTCGTGGTGTTGCCGCCCTGGTGGCGTACCTGGTGGGCCTATACGACCTATCTCCTCATCATCATCGGCAGCAGCATCGCCTACGTGTACAGCCTGAAGCGCAAGATCGTGCGCGAGAAGGCCGTCAGCGCCGAACTGCGCGAGGCCAATGAACTGAAGAGCCATTTCGTGGAACGCCTCGAAGTACAGGTGAAGGAAGCCACGCTTGAACTGCGTGAGACCCTGCAGGGCGTGAACCTCAAGAACGCGGAACTGGAAGTGGCCCAGCGGCGCGCCGCCGAGGGCGAACAGGTGAAGTCGCAGTTCCTGGCCAACATGAGCCATGAGCTGCGCACGCCTCTCACAGGCGTCCTGGGCTACACCAAGCTCCTGAGTTCCACTTCGCTGTCCTCCGAGCAGAAGGACTACGTAGGCACCATCCGCCAATCCTCGGAATCGCTGCTCGCCATCATCAATGACACCCTGGACCTTTCGCGCCTGGAAGCCGGAAAACTGCTGATCGACGAGGTGGACTTCGACCTGCTGGAACTCATCGAGAGCACCCTGGAGCTGCTGGCCCCCATCGCCTACCAGAAGCGGCTGGAACTGATGCGTGTGATCCCGCCGGAAGTGCCCTTGCAGTTGCGCGGCGACCCCCTGCGCCTGCGCCAGGTTCTCACCAACCTGCTCAGCAACTCCATCAAGTTCACTGAATCTGGAGCCGTCTGCCTGCAGGTGGCGCTGGTCACCCGGGACGAGCGTGAGACCGAACTCAGGATATCAGTGAACGACACCGGCATCGGTATCCCCGAGGGCGAGATCGGCCAGCTCTTCAACGCTTATTCACGGGGCAGGATATCCACCCGCCACCACGTGGAAGGTACGGGCCTGGGGCTAGCCATCTGCAAGAAGCTGCTGGATCTCATGGGCGGCAGCATCGACGTCACGAGCCGCGTCGGTACCGGCAGCACCTTCTCGTTCCAACTCAAGTTCAAGCTGCAGAAGAACCCGGTCGCGCGCACCCAGCTGCCGAGCCGCCTCAACATCCTGCTCTACGACCGGCAGCCCTTGTCCGCCCAGGCCTGGCATGCCTCACTCACGCGCCTGGGCGCCGACGTGCGTGAGGTGACGGAGCTGGAATCGCTCATATCCATTAAGGCGGATGCAGCGGTGCTCTCCTTGAGCGAGCGAGAGCTGTCAGCGCTCAACGAACTCAAGCAGAAATTCTCGCCTGCGCTCCCGCCCATGCTGATACTCGCGCCGCGCATCGAACGCCAGGCGCTGAAGGACCTGTCCGAGACGCTGTTCCACCGCGTGCTCAGCAAGAGCGCGCGCGAGAAGACCGTCTATCTTGAGATCCAGTCGCTGGTGCAGGCTGCGATCCGTCCGGACAGCGCGCCAGCGGCGCCGAAACCAGCCTCGACTGCTCCCGCCATCGACGCGCCGCTGGTCCTGGTGGCAGACGATAACCGCATCAACCGCCGCCTGCTCGTCACCATGCTGACGCAGGCGGGCTTCCGTACCTCGGAGGCTGGTAACGGTCACGAACTGCTGGACCTGGCGGCGCGCGGCCCATGGCAAGCTGCATTGCTTGACATCCACATGCCTGGGCTGGATGGCATCGAGACCGCCGCCCGGTTGCGCGCGACCTACGGCGACAAGACCCCTCCCATCATCGCCATGAGCGCGGATGTCCTGCCGGAAGGCCGTCAGGCACAGAAGGGGTTGATGGACGATTTCCTGATGAAGCCCTTCAACGAACACCAGCTGGTGGACCTCCTGCGTCACCACATCAGCCGCGATGCGCAGAAACGGCGTAGCGCCGGTTAGGCCTGCTTCGGCTTGCCGAGGCTCATGGTGAATACCACCGCTGACTCGAGCGGCGGTGTGCCGAGATAGCCCTCGATCAAGGATTCCTTGAGCGCGCCCGAAGGCACGGCTGTGAGGCCGTGGTGGGTCGCCGTCAGTGCGATGTTCTGGCAGATGAAGCCGGCTTCCATCATCACGACGCGGTAGGCCATGGGTAGGTGGTACTTCCACATGGTGCGCGGGAAATGCGCCACCAGGAACACGATCGCCGCCGCCTTCGCCGGCCACTTCTGGCCGCCCAGCATGGGCGGCACGTCCACCTCACCCGCGCGCACGAGACCGAGATCGCGGTCCAGGGCCGAGTAATGGTAGAAGCCCGGCTTCAGCCCCTCCACCTTGCGTGCATAGACATAGAGCTCGAAGGGGTTACGGGCGCCGCCAGAAGGTGTCATGGTCATGGGAAGCCGGCCGTAATCAGCGTCATCAGTGAAGAAATCCACTATGCCGTTGCCGGCAAACAGGCAGTCGGCCAGGGCCTGCAGCTTGAGGGGCTCGCGGCTGAAGTCTCGCTGGCTCCGGCGCCGGCGCATGAGCGCGAAGGGCTCCTGGCTGATGTCGGTCGCCGGGAGCTTGGTGCGGCGCGTCAGGCCGCGGTTGGTCTGATGCAGCGGCGGCGAAGCCTTCCAGCGCTTGCGCGCCCGCATGAAACGCCGCGCCGGGGCCCCGACCATGAAGCGCGTGTTGCGCACCGCGAAATGGAACAGGCCGGCGCTCGTGCCCCACAGCCACTCGCGCCGGTAGGTCTCGTCCTGCTCCGCCTGAGGCGTGCCTTCCACGACCAGCGCATTCATGCCCACGAGGCCGGCCACCTGAGTGCCCAAGCTCTCAGGATCGGTATCCGGGAAATAGCGGAACAGCTCACGGCCCTGGTGCCAGTCGTCCAGCTTGGCCAGGAACTGCAGGCATTCCAGCGAACAGGTGAACCGGTCCTGGGTGAGGAAATTCTGGACCACGATCTGCCCGCTCTCGAACGAAGCCGTGAGCGTGGCTGCACGCCGGAATCTCATCCCTTTCCCCTCCCCACGTTCCCGCCGGGAACCCGCTCCGGGATGAGCGAGCGGGCGCCCCGGGGTCGCGTCAGTCCTTCAGACCGCTCACGCTGAACACGGTACCCGCGCAGAGCGTGGCCGAGCCGAAAGCGCCCTTGCCCTGGAACTTCTTGAGCTTGAAATCCTGCTTCTGGCGCGCCGTGGAGCGCATCAGATCGCCGTTGGTGAAGCTCTTCCGGATCTCGTCGGTGATATTGATAGCAACCTTGCCAGACATGACTGTTCTCCTTGTCAGTGTCCCTGTAACGTCCCCGAACCTTGGAGACGACCCTCAGCCGGACCCTTAAGGCTTCCAACTGAGTCCCCGCAAACCCGCGGGTCACCTAGATTATATGTCAGAGAGGGAGGCAAGATACGTTGCAGGGATACAGGAATCCCTGTATTCGGATACCGGGGTTTACCTGATTATCGGCTGTTCGTGCGACCTAATTCACGGTTCGACGGACTTCTCAGCTACTGCCATGGCCACCACAAGGCCAGCCTCGTCGGTGAGGCTGACGTGGGCTGAACCCACGCCGAAGCGCCGGCACACGGCCTGGCCGCGTGCGGAGAAGATTACGCAGGGCTTGCCGCGCATATCCGGTACGAAACCCGTATCCCTGACCCACATGCCGTGGCGGAAACCGGTCCCAAGCGCCTTCACCACCGCTTCCTTGGCGGCGAAATGCATGGCCAGGAAACGTACAGGGTTCTTGCTACGGACGTAGAAGTCGAGCTCCTCGGGCATGAGGATGCGCTTAGGGAAATTCTCGCCACGGCGCTCCAACACCGCCTCCACGCGGGCGACCTGGACCACGTCCGTACCGACACCGTGGATCATGTCCGCGCCTCCCGCAGGAGCCGCTTCATGTCCGCGACCGCCAGCGGCAGGCCCACCATGACGGCACGGGCGACGATGGAATGGCCGATGTTGAGTTCCACGATCTCAGGGATGGCCGCCACCGGCAGCACGTTGTGGTAGTGCAGGCCGTGACCCGCATGCACCTCGATGCCGATGCGGGCAGCATGGCGCGCCGCTTCCACCAACCGATGCAACTCCTGTGCCTGCCGTGAGCCCTCCGCGTCCGCATAGGCGCCGGTGTGCAGTTCCACCACCGGTGCGCCGGCTTCGGCGCAGGCATCGATCTGGCCCAGGTCCGGGTCAATGAAGGGCGCCACGCGGATGCCCGCTGCGGCTAGGCGACCGCAGGCATCCTTCATGCGCGCGAACTGACCGCGCACATCCAATCCGCCCTCGGTAGTGAGTTCCTGGCGCCGCTCAGGTACCAAGCAGCAATCCGGCGGGAGTACTTTCAATGCCAGGACGAGCATCGCCTCCTCCACCGCCATCTCCAGATTGAGGCGCGTCTTCACGGTCTGCTTCAGCAGCACCACGTCCCGCTCCTGGATATGGCGCCTGTCCTCGCGCAGGTGCACGGTGATGGAGTCGGCTCCGGCGCCTTCCGCCAGCGCCGCCGCTTCCACCGGGTCGGGATAGGCGGTGCCGCGCGCTTGGCGCAACGTGGCCACGTGGTCGATGTTCACTCCGAGGGCGATACCGCCGGACGGGTTCATGCCTGCTCTCCTGATCGGTCCTTTCGTGCCAGTGCGCGCATCACGCCGCTGGTCTTGAGGGCGCGGCCTTCGAGGTGCCGCTCCAGCGCCGCGGCCAGGAGCCGCTTCACCGCCTTGAGGTCGTCCGCATCATCCAATGCCTCTGCGCGCAGCGCAAGCAGCGCGCGCCCGCGGATAGGCACGCCGGGACCCTTGCGCCCCTGCGCCGGCCGCGGCCCCGAATCCAGGTCGTAGAGATAATCCGTATCCGCTTCCACCGGCGCGCCCGTCGGCGCGACCTGGCTCAAGTTGAGGCCGTATCCGATGGCGGAGAGCAGTCCGGTCTCGAACACACGCAATGCCGCGGCCGGCTTGGGCCCGGCGAGCGCCGCCAAGGTCGCGCCGTAGGAATCATAGAGATCGGGGTGCGCATCCTGGCGCGGCAGAAGCCGCAACAGGAGTTCATTCATGTAGAAGGCCGCCATCAACGGCCGGCCGCGCAGCAGCACCGGCACCCCGGCGCCTTCCACGGCACCGAGGTTGCCCAGCTCGCCGCGCTGGGACCAGGACATCAGGAGAGGGGTGAAAGGTTGCAGCAAGCTGCGCTGGGGGGCGCTGGGGCGGCGCACGCCGCGGGCCACGAGGCCGATGCGTCCGTGCTCGCGGCTCCAGACCTCCAGCAGCCGGCTGGTCTCACGCCAGTTGCGTTGGTGGAGCAGGTAGACGGGAGTGAGCGTGATCCGTTCGGCCTTCATCCTTCCTCGAACCCGAGGATGGCGAGCGCGCGGGCGTCGTCCGACCAGTTCTCGCGCACCTTCACCCACATCTGCAGGAACACCTTGCGGCCGAACTCCCGCTCCATCTCCAGGCGCGCCGCGCGGCCCACTTGCTTCAGCAGCGCGCCACCCTGGCCTATGACGATGGACTTCTGCCCCTCCCGCTCCACCCAGATGCTGGCGGTGATGCGCAACATCTCACCATCGAGCTTCAGCTCGTCGATGGTCACGGCGACGGAATAAGGCACTTCTTCGCGCAGGGCCAGGATGAGCTGCTCGCGCACGAATTCGGAGGCGCGCATCATCTCGTCCTGGTCGGTGACCTGATCGGCCGGGAACAGCATCGGCGATTCCGGCAGATTCTCCGCCAGCAGCCGCTCCAGACCGTTCAGATTGTCCTGCTTGTAGGCCGACACCGGCACGACGAAGCGGAAGGGGTGGCGGGCCTGCATCTCCTCGAGGAACGGCAGCACACGCTCACGCGGCTTCACCTTATCCAGCTTGTTGACCACGAGGCCCAGAGGACACTCCAGGCGGGCGAGGCGCGCCAGGGCCTCCACGTCGTCATCGGTCCACTGCAGCGCCTCCACCACCAGCAGGCACAGGTCCGCTTCGCTGGCGGCAGATACGGCGGTGCGGTTCATGGAGCGGTTGATGGCGCGGCGCTCGCCGGAGTGCAGGCCCGGCGTGTCCACGAAGATGAGCTGCTCGGTGGGCGTGGTCTTGATGCCCAGCACGCGGCGGCGCGTCGTCTGCGGCTTGGGTGTGACGATGCTGATCTTGCGCCCCACCAGCGCGTTCACCAGCGTCGACTTGCCGACGTTGGGCCGGCCGGCCACGGCGATGAACCCTGCGCGGAAACCCGGCTCAGCCATGGGCGATCTCCTCCAGGGCGTGGCGTGCCGCTTCTTGCTCGGCGGCACGGCGGCTGCCCGCTTCGCCTTCGGTGTGCACCTTCAAGCTGGGGATGCTGCAACTCACGCGAAAGGTCTGCTTGTGGGGCTCGCCCCGCACGGACTCCACCGCATATACGGGCAGCGGCAGTTCGCGGGCCTGGAGCGTTTCTTGCAGGCGGGTCTTGGCATCCTTGAGATCCTCTGTCGAGGGTGGAGAGGCGAGGCGCGATTCCAGGACCTTGAGGGTGACCTCCTGCGCGGCCTCGAAGCCGGCGTCCAGGAACACGGCGCCCACCACCGCTTCCAGGGTATCCGCGAGGATGGAGGCGCGGCGGTAACCGCCGCTCTTGAGTTCTCCCGGGCCGAGGGTGAGGTGCGAGCCGAGATCCAACTCACGCGCCACCGCGGCGAGCGTCTCCTGGTTCACCAGGCTCGCGCGCAGGCGGCTGAGATCGCCCTCCTCCAGGTCAGGGTGCCGCAGGTAGAGAGCTTCCGCGACGCATGCATTGATCAGCGCGTCACCCAGGAACTCGAGCCGCTCGTTGTTGCGGCCGCCCGCACTGCGATGGGTGAGTGCGAGCGAGAGCAGATCCGGATCGGAGAACGTCCGCCCCAGCGCCCGGAGCAGGCTGGCGCGGGGATCTGTCAATGCCCAGCGGCCGAGTAGGTCTTCTCGAAGTGCACCACCAGATCCACGTTGGCGATGAAGTTGGTGCGGGCGTCATAGTCCAGATTCATGACCAGCGCCTTGGTATCCGGATCCTGCTTGATCTCGATATCCTCGGGCTTGATGACGCTGATGCTGTTGACATCGAACAGGCCGTTGATGCTCGAGCGGATCTGGGCCGGGCTCTCGCCCGCGGTGACGTTCTTGGACACTGTGGTCAGAGCGCTGTTGATACTGTTGTATTCCATGTATATCGGGAACAACTTGAAGCCGAAGATGCCGATGAAACCGATCATGCCGATGAGCACGATCCAGGTGATCATGGTGATGCCGCTTTGGTGTTTGCGCTTGCTCATCGTTCTCTCCAGGGCGCGGCACATGCCGTGCTGTCAGTTGTCAGTGGATCACGCTGCCGACGCGGTGCCACAGGGCCTTGTTGCCGAACGCGTCTATGTTCATCCAGATGAAGAAGGCCCTGCCCACCAGATTCGCTTCCGGGACGAAACCCCAGTAACGGCTGTCGTTGCTGTTGTCCCGGTTATCGCCCATGGCGAAGTACTCTCCTTCCGGCACGGTCCATTCCCCTTCGTTGCCGAAACGGCCGGGGACCGTGAGCAGCTCGTGGGTCATGGGCCCCAGATGCTCACGCGCCAGCTCCGAGCCTTCCGTATCCGCGTCGGGGCCGCTGTAGGGACCGAGGGCATCCTTGGCCATGACGACGCCATTGATATACAGCGTTTTATCCCGATAGACAATATGGTCGCCCGGCAGGCCCACGATGCGCTTGATGAAGTCCTCGCTGGGGTCGCCGGGGTAGCGGAACACCACCACATCGCCACGCTTTGGCTCCCCCACCGGGATGAGTTTGGTGTGCAGTACCGGCAGGCGGAAGCCGTAGTCGTATTTGTTCACCAGGATGAAGTCGCCCACCAGCAGCGTCGGCACCATCGAGGACGACGGGATGTGGAACGGTTCCGCCAGGAAGGAACGCAGCACCAGCACCAGCAGGATCACCGGGAAGAAGGACTTGGAATAGTCCACCACGATGGGTTCCCGCGGCACCACCGCCTCGCCGCCTTCCGACACGATGGGTGCGGCAGCGTGGCGGCGCTTGGCGAAGTACAGGGCATCTACCAGCCACACCAGCCCGGTGAGCGCGGTGGCGAGGGTCAGGATCGCTTCGAAATCGAAATGCATTCTCGGATTCCCCTAGGTGAGGGTCATTTCTTGCCGACGTGGAGCACCGCGAGGAAAGCCTCCTGCGGGATCTCAACCGTGCCGATCTGCTTCATGCGCTTCTTGCCTTCTTTCTGCTTCTCCAGCAGCTTGCGCTTGCGCGTGATGTCGCCACCGTAGCACTTGGCGGTGACGTTCTTGCGCAAGGCCTTCACGGAAGTCCGCGCGATGATGTGCGAGCCGATGGCGGCCTGCACCGCCACCTCGAACATCTGGCGCGGGATCAGCTCCTGCATCTTCTCGCACAGGTCGCGACCGCGCACGTAAGCGCTGTCCTTGTGCACGATGAGCGAGAGCGCGTCCACCCGGTCGCCGTTGATGAGCAGGTCCAGCTTCACCAGGGGCGCCGCCTGGAAACGCTCGAACACGTAGTCGAAGGAGGCGTAGCCGCGGCTGGAGGACTTGAGGCGGTCGAAGAAGTCCATCACGACTTCGTTGAGCGGCATCTCGTAGGCCATGGCCACCTGGCTGCCGTGGTACAGCATCTTCTTCTGCACCCCGCGCTTCTCCTGGCACAGGGTCATCACGTTACCCACGTATTCCTGCGGCACCAGGATGTTGGCGGTGATGATGGGTTCGCGTACCTCGTCGATGCGGTCCACTTGCGGCAGCTTCGACGGGTTGTCGACGAACAGCGTCTCGCCTGAGGTGGTGAGTACCTCATAGATCACCGTGGGCGCGGTGGTGATGAGGTTGAGGTTGTACTCACGCTCCAGCCGCTCCTGCACGATCTCCATGTGCAGCATGCCGAGGAAGCCGCAGCGGAAGCCGAAGCCGAGCGCGGTGGAGGTCTCCGGCTCGAAGTGCAGCGCCGAGTCGTTCAAGCGCAGCTTGCGCAGCGCTTCGCGGAAATTCTCGTAATCGTCGGAACTGATGGGGAACATGCCGGCGAACACGCGCGGCTGCACCTGCTTGAATCCCGGCAGCGGTGTGGCGCAGGGCCGGTCGGAGGTAGTGAAGGTGTCGCCCACCGGCGCACCGTCGATCTCACGGATACCGGCGATGACGTAGCCTACGTCGCCGGCGCTGAGCAAGGCGGTGTCACTCATCTTGGGGGTGAAGATACCCACCCGATCCACCTCATGCGCACGTCCGGTGGACATCACCAGGAGCTTCTGGCGCGGCTTCAGGCTGCCGTTCATCACGCGCACCAGCGAGACCACGCCCACGAAGTTATCGAACCATGAATCGATGATGAGCGCCTGCAAGGGACCGTTGGGGTCACCTTTGGGGGGCGGGATGCGCTTGACCAGCTCTTCCAGCAAATCCGGTACGCCCAAGCCGGTCTTGGCGCTGACCCGCACCGCGTCGGTGGCGCCGATGCCGATGATCTCCTCGATCTCCTCCGCCACCTTGTCCGGCTCGGCGTTGGGCAAGTCGATCTTGTTCAGCACCGGCATCACTTCCAGACCCTGATCGAGCGCCGTGTAGCAGTTGGCGACGCTCTGGGCCTCGACGCCCTGGGAAGCATCCACTACCAGCAGCGCGCCCTCGCAGGCGGCAAGGGAGCGGGACACTTCGTAGGAGAAGTCCACGTGGCCAGGAGTGTCGATGAAGTTGAGCTGATACTGCTGGCCGTCCTTGGACTTGAAGCGCAGCGAGACGCTCTGGGCCTTGATGGTGATGCCGCGCTCGCGTTCGATGGGGTTCGAGTCCAGCACCTGCTCCTCCATCTCGCGCGCCTCCAGGCCGCCGCAGAGCTGGATGAAGCGGTCGGCGAGCGTGGATTTGCCGTGGTCGATGTGAGCGATGATGGAGAAATTGCGGATGCGCTGCATGTCCACGGGCGGGCCGGTCTTTTCGCTTGGATTCGGGTGAGCTTTTCGGACGCCGGAGGTGGTCGCCTGGAAGCCGGGCAGGCCCCTATATATTCAGGTAGGGCCCCGTCATACCCGCAAAGGCCTAAAAGACCTTCCGGGACAGCGCATTATAGCGGTTCGAGATAGGGCGATACAGGGACGTATCGCCCTCTGAATCCGCGTTGAGCCCGGGCCTGCACCGGATTCGGCGCTGGAAAAAGCCCCTGGACGGGGCTTTTTCCTAGAATCGGGAGCGAAGCGGCAAACTATGTCAGGCGAGGCCGGCCTTATGCTGGAAATAGGCGTCCAGGGCGCCTTCATCCAGGCGTGCCTCACAGATGAACTGCTCCCCTGCCGCCAGCACTGGGACGCGGCTGCCATAGCGCTGCTTCAGGGCGGGATCCGAGTCCACGTCCACCAGGGAGATCTCCACCTCGTCACCGTAGGTGACGTAGATGGCCGCGAGCATCTGTTCGCAGAGGTGGCAGCCCGGACGGTGGTAGAGCGTGAGTCCGGTCACCGGTGGGCCGGGGCGCCCAGCGGCAGGAAGAGGTTGCTGCCCGGCCGCCGCACCAGGACAGGCACCGGACGGTCATGGGGAAGTTGCTGGGTGAGCTTGTAGAACTGGTCGGTGCTGGTGACATCCACGCCATCCAGCATCAGCACCACGTCACCCAGATGGAACCCGGCACGCATGCCTAGGCCCGGGGACACCCCGGTGACCACCAGACCGCCCGCATCCACGGCGAAGGCCTGGCGTTCCGCATCGGTGAGGGGCCGCAGCGCGAGACCCAGACCCTGGGCATCGCTGCCGCCCGCGCTGTCGCCGCCATCGTGCACGCTACCCAGGGTATCCAGCACCGCCGAATGGGCGGTGTACTGGCTGCGCAGGTGGCTGCGATCGTCGGAATCAGCGGTGTTGCCCTGCCCGTTCTCGGTGGCATGGCTACGGCTGCCGCTGCGATAAGGGGCCGGAGTCATGGGCATGTCGCCCGGCTCATCGCCGTACTGCGGCGCAGTGGAAGCATGTCCGGTCTTCACGCCCGGATGAGCGGGCAGGTCGGATGCGGACAGGGGGGCTGGCATGGTCGTACGGGGGGAACCGGGGGCGCATAGACCCGTCGTCGGCACCCCGAGGATGCAGGCTACGCATGCTGCCAGGAATAGTCTGGAGGCTCCCATAGGAGCCAGGATTGTGGTGGATGCCCTGGCCCGCCGCAATAGCGGCCCGGGAGGCTAGTACTGGCGGGGGGGCTTATGGGCTGCGGCGTCTTTCCGGGCCCTCTCCGCCTCATCCGGCACCAAGCGGGGCGGATAGCGGTGGGACTGCAGGGTATGGGTGCCGAGCGGGCTTGCGCCCTCCTGATCCACCAAGGCGCCGTCCAATGAGGCATGCACCGGGACCTGCTGGCCGCTCCAGTCCGCATCGTTCATGAGGTCCACCGGCGAGGTCTCGCCGACGGCCACGGAGTTCGGGACGATCTCGCCGGGATTCGCACCCGGGTGGGCACCGCCGTGCTTCAGGCCCACGATGGCCAGCACCGCCACCGAGGCGGCGATGGCGAGCCCCGCAGTGGCCCGCAGCAGCTTATCCATGAGCTTCACCGGCGGAGCCGCCGGCAGCGGTTCATCCGAGAGCGCGGCCATGATCCGGTCGGCGAAGCCGCGGGTGTCCACCGGCGGCAACTCCTTGCGCAGGGCAGAACCGATCAGGTGGTAGCGCTCCCAGTGCAGGCGCAAGGACTTCTCCACGGTGAAACGGCGCAGCAGCAGCTCGTGCTCGCCTTCGGGGAGTTCGTGGTCGGCCAGGGCCGAGATCTGTTCGCGCAGCTTCTGGGTCATCGTGGCTCTCTCGTCATCAGTCCAATAAGGGCTTCAGCTTGGCGTCTATCGCCTCGCGGGCCCGGAATATCCTCGATCGCACCGTGCCCACGGGACAGGCCATGGTCTCGGCGATCTGCTCGTAGCTCATGCCTTCCAGCTCACGCAGCACGATGGCCGTGCGCAGGTCCTCCGGCAGTTCGGCGATGGCCGCCTCCACCGTGCGCTGGATCTCGTCCGTGAGCAGCAGGCGCTCGGGGGTGTCCCCGTCCCGCAACCGGGCTTGCAGCTCATACTGCTCCGGATCCTGCAGGTCCATGCCGTGTTCCATCGGCCGGCGGCCCTCCGCCACGAGGTGGTTCTTGGCCGTATTGATGGCGATCCGGTAGAGCCAGGTGTAGAACGCGCTGTCTCCGCGGAACCCGTGTATCGCCCGGTAGGCCTTGATGAAGGCCTCCTGGGAGACGTCCAAAGCCTCGGTGCTGTCATGCACGTAGCGTGTGACCAGCTTCACGATCTTGTGCTGGTACTTGCGCACCAGAACGTCGAAGGCAGCCTTGTCGCCACGCTGCACACGCCGCACCAGTACCTGGTCGGCATCGGCCTTGCCAGGCTCAAGATCGACGATGGGCCTGGGCATGTTCATGGTCTATGGCTCATAGACAGCCTGCTGGGGAAAAAGTTCGCCAGGACAGGGGGATGCGAGTATATTTCGCGTCCTCCTGGGGCCCTTGGGCCCCCGCCCGCTAAGTCTAGCAGCCCCTCCCGGGGCCGGCGGGCCCCGAAGGGCAAGACATGGCGCAGACGGCTTCCTACGACGTACTCATCATCGGCAGCGGCGCGGCCGGGCTCACCCTGGCCCTGCGCCTGCCCGCATCCCTGCGGGTCGGCCTGGTATCCAAGGGCCCCCTGACGGAGGGCAGCACCCTCTATGCCCAAGGCGGCATCTCCGCGGTGCTGGACGAGGCGGACTCCATCCAGTCCCACATCGAGGACACGCTCAACGCAGGCGCAGGCCTCTCCACCCCCGCCACGGTCCGTTACGTGGTGGAACAGGGCCCGGAGTGCATCCGCTGGCTCATCGAACAGGGCGTGCAGTTCACCCGCGACGAGGAGAGCCGCGACCCCGGCGCCTATCACCTCACCCGCGAAGGCGGCCATAGCCACCGGCGCGTGGTGCACGCGGCCGACGCCACCGGCCGAGCCATCGAGACGACCCTCGAACAGCTGGTGCGCAAGCGCTCCAATGTGACGCTGCTGGAGGAGCACGTGGCGGTGGATCTCATCACCGCGACGAAGCTGGGACTGCCCGACTCGCGCTGTTACGGCGCCTACCTCCTGGACAAGCGCAAGCAGAAGGTGAAGACCGTGGCAGCGCGCCACGTGGTGCTCGCCACCGGCGGCGCCAATAAGGTGTACCTCTACACCAGCAACCCGGACGGCTCCACCGGCGACGGCATCGCCATGGCCTGGCGCGCCGGCTGCCGCATGGGGAACATGGAGTTCATGCAGTTCCACCCCACCTGCCTCTACCATCCGCACGCCAAGTCCTTCCTCATCTCGGAAGCCGTGCGCGGTGAAGGCGGCAGGTTGCTGTTGCCGGATGGCACACCCTTCATGCAGCGCTTCGACAAGCGTGCCGAACTCGCACCCCGTGACATCGTGGCCCGTGCCATCGACCACGAGATGAAGCGCCTCGGTTCGGACCACGTGCTGCTGGACATCAGCCACCGGCCCGCGGAATTCATCCGCGAGCACTTCCCCACCATCTACGCCCGCTGCCTCGAGTACGGCTACGACATGTCCAAGGGCCCGATCCCGGTGGTGCCGGCGGCCCATTACACCTGCGGCGGCGTGCTCACGGACCTGAAGGGCCGCACCGACCTGCCGGGCCTCTACGCCATCGGCGAGACCGCCTTCACCGGCCTGCACGGCGCCAACCGCATGGCCAGCAACTCGCTCTTGGAGTGCATCGTGTTCGGTTTCGCTGCCGCGGCGGACATCGCGGCCCATGGCTCCGGCGCGCCGTTGCCGGACAAGCTGCCAGCCTGGGACGAGAGCCGCGTGACGGACTCGGACGAGGAAGTGGTGGTGTCACACAACTGGAGCGAGCTGCGCCATTTCATGTGGGACTACGTGGGCATCGTGCGCACCGACAAGCGCCTGAAGCGGGCGCTCTCCCGCATGGTGCTGCTGCAGCATGAGATCGAGGAGTACTACGGAAATTTCCGCATCACCGCGGACCAGATCGAGCTGCGCAACCTGACCCTGGTGGCGGGACTCATCATCCAGTCGGCGCAGCGCCGGCGCGAGAGCCGCGGCCTGCACTACACCCTTGACTACCCGGAAGCTGACAAGAGCCGTGTGCCGCAGAATACCGTGCTCGTCCCACCCAACTTCGCGGGTAACGCCCTGTCGGTGAACTGGCAGAGTTGAATCAGCTCTTCGGTGTGCCGTAGCGCAAAAGGACCTTCAATCTGCGGAAACCTTCTGACCGCACGCTATCCTGGGCCAGCATCACGGTCCGGCGCTTGCCCGCCTCATCCTTGAAATAGCCCACCACCAGCCAGTTGCTGATGTAAGCCTCAGGCAAGGGCTTCAACGCGTGCTCAACGCCCTGCCGGTCCGTGAGACTCCAACCCTCTTCCACCGACCAGTGCAGGCGACGCGGCGTGCGCTGCATGAAGGTGCGCAGGTTCCAGACGAAGGCGCCGAAGATGGCGAGCAGGAGGCCGATGCGGTAATCGAGGGGCATGGGCAGGGGCGCGCAGACGAGAGCGGCGAGGGTGTGCATGAAGCAGAGCAGCATCAACACCAGCCGCGAAGGCCGGACGATCAGCTCAAGGGGCTCGCCGTAGGGCGTCGACGACACGGCATTGCTCCTCGGTGGCGGGGCGCTCCCGCCCGATGACGTAGGCGTAGAGTTCAGGATCCTGCATGTCCAGCAGTTCCCGGAAAGCGCCCTGCTCCGCTGCACCAACGCTGGGATAGCGGTTATCTAGATAAGCCGCCAGCAGCAGATCCAGCTCTTTCATGCCACGGCGGCACTTCCATTTGAGGTGTGCCGTCTCGGACATGCAGACTTAATGCTGGCGCGCCGCGAGAAGTTTCTTGATCTCCGCGATGGCCTTGGCTGGGTTGAGCCCCTTCGGGCAGGTGCGGGCGCAGTTCATGATGGTATGGCAGCGATAGAGCTTGAAGGGATCCTCCAGCTCATCCAGGCGCTCGCCCGTGTCCTCGTCGCGGCTGTCCACGATCCAGCGGTAGGCCTGCAGCAGGATGGCGGGCCCGAGGTAACGGTCGCCGTTCCACCAGTAGCTGGGGCAGCTGGTGGAGCAACAGGCACAGAGGATGCACTCGTAGAGGCCGTCCAGCTTCTCGCGCTCATCCTTGGACTGCAGCCGCTCCCGGTCCGGCGGCGCCGACTGGGTGCGGATCCAGGGCTTGATGGAGGCGTACTGGGCGTAGAAGTTGGTGAGGTCCGGCACCAGGTCCTTCACCACCCGCATGTGGGGCAGCGGATAGACCTTGGCATCGCCCTTGATGTCCGAGCAAGCCTTAGTGCAGGCGAGCGTGTTGGTGCCGTCGATGTTCATGGCGCAGGAGCCGCAGATGCCCTCGCGGCAGGAGCGGCGCAGGGTCAGGGTCGGATCGATCTCGTTCTTGATCTTGAGCAGCGCGTCCAGGACCATCGGGCCGCACTTGTCCATGTCCACCTCATAGGTGTCCATGCGCGGGTTCTCGCCGCTGTCCGGGTCGTAGCGGTATACCTTGAAGCGCTTGACGTTCTTCGCGCCGACAGCCTTGAAGGTCTTGCCTTCCTTCATGCGGGAGTTCTTCGGCAGCAGGAATTCAGCCATGTCTCGTCCTCTGCTCAGTAAGTGCGCTTCTTGGGCGGGATGGGCTTCACTTCATCAGTCATCGTGTCCATGTGCACCGGGCGGTAGTCGATCTCCACCTTGCCCTTGGCATCCATCCAGGCCAGGGTGTGCTTCATCCACTTCTTGTCGTCCCGGTCCGGGAAGTCCTCGCGGGCATGGGCACCGCGGCTCTCCTCGCGGTTGAGCGCGCCGGCCATGGTAGTGGTGGCGCAGCCCAGGAGGTTATCCAGCTCCAGCGTCTCGACCAGGTCCGAGTTCCACACCAGGGAACGATCGGAGACCTTCACCTTCTGGAAGGAATCGTAGACGTCCTTCAGGCGCTTCTTGCCCTCTTCCAGGGACTTGCCGGTGCGGAACACCGCGGCATCGGTCTGCATCACCTTCTGCATGCGCAGACGGATGCTCGCGGTGGACTCGGAGCCGTCCGCGTGGCGCAGCTTGTCGAAGCGCGAGAGCACCTGGTCGGTGGATCCCTGGGGGAAGTTGCGCGGCGTCTTGCCGGGCTTCACGGTCTCGGCGCAGCGGTGCGCGGCGGAACGGCCGAACACCACGAGATCGAGCAGCGAGTTCGAGCCCAGTCGGTTGGCGCCGTGCACCGAGACGCAGGCCGCCTCGCCGATGGCCATGAGGCCGGGGATGACGCTGTCCGGGTTCTTGCCCTTCAGGGTCAGGGCTTCGCCGTGATAGTTCGTCGGGATGCCGCCCATGTTGTAGTGCACGGTCGGCAGCACCGGGATGGGCTGCTTGGTCACGTCCACGCCGGCGAAGATGCGCGCGCTCTCGGCGATGCCGGGCAGGCGCTCGTGGATCACCTCGGGGCCGAGATGCTCCAGGTGGAGGTCGATGTGGTCCTTCTCGTGGCCGACACCGCGGCCTTCGCGGATCTCCACGGTCATGGCGCGGGACACCACGTCGCGGGAGGCCAGGTCCTTGGCGTTGGGCGCGTAACGCTCCATGAAGCGCTCACCCTTGCTGTTGGTGAGGTAGCCGCCCTCGCCGCGCACGCCCTCGGTGATGAGGCAGCCGGCGCCGTAGATGCCGGTCGGGTGGAACTGCACGAACTCCATGTCCTGCAGCGGCAGGCCCGCGCGCAGCACCATGCCGTTTCCGTCGCCGGTGCAGGTGTGGGCGGAGGTGCAGGAGAAGTAGGCGCGGCCGTAACCGCCGGTGGCGAGCACCGTCTGCTGCGCGATGAAGCGGTGCAGCGTGCCGGTGGCGAGATCCCAGGCCACCACGCCGCGGCAGGCGCCGTCTTCCATGAGCAGGTCCAGCGCGAAGTATTCGATGAAGAACTCGGCCTGATGCTTCAGGCTCTGCTGGTAGAGCGTGTGCAGCATGGCGTGGCCGGTACGGTCCGCCGCGGCGCAGGTGCGCTGGGCGATGCCCTCGCCGAAGCGGGTGGTCATGCCGCCGAAGGGGCGCTGGTAGATCTTGCCCTCCTCGGTGCGGGAGAACGGCACGCCGTAGTGCTCCAGCTCGATCACCGCCTGGGGCGCTTCCTTGCACATGTACTCGATGGCATCCTGGTCCCCGAGCCAGTCGGAACCCTTGACGGTGTCGTACATGTGCCAGCGCCAGTCGTCCTCGCCCATGTTGCCGAGGGCGGCGCTGATGCCACCCTGGGCCGCCACCGTGTGGCTGCGGGTGGGGAACACCTTGGTGATGCAGGCGGTGGAGAGCCCCGCCTCCGCCATGCCGAAGGTGGCGCGGAGGCCGGCGCCACCGGCGCCCACCACCACCACGTCGTAGATATGATCGACCGTCTTGTAGGCTTGGCTCATCTCAGGCTCCGAAAGCGACGCGCAGGGCGGTGAACACGCCGGCCGCGCCAAGCAGGATGCAGGCGAACTTGATGAGGAGCAGCGAAGCGATCTTCAGCCACTCCGTGTGCACGTAGTCCTCCACCACCACCTGCACGCCGAGGTAGGCGTGGTACAGGAGCGTGGCGAGGAAGAGACTCAGCAGGATCGCCACGTAGGGCGTGTGCATCCACACCTGCACCACCACGTAGTCGGCGCGGACCAGGCCCGTGACGGAGCCCGCGAACCACAGCGTCAGGGGGATGAGCGCCAGGGCCGTGACCCGCTGCGCCCACCAGTGGCCGGTGCCGCTCTTGGCGGAACCCAAGCCCCGGGCCACGCCTAAAGGAGTGCGGAAGCTCATGCGGCACCTCCCGTATAGGCCATCCAGAGAGTGAACGCGGTCAGCGCCAGCGCCACCAGCCACACGAGATAGCCGGTGATATAGAAAGTCTTGATCTGGAAGCCCCAGCCCGCATCCCAGGCGAGATGCCGGATACCGTTGCAGAGATGGAAGTAGAGGGAGAAGCACCAGCCCCAGAGCAGGAACTGGCCGAACCAGGAACCGAAGAAGGCTTGCGCCTGCGCGTAGTCCTCGGCGCCGGTGCCGGCCGCCACCAGCCACCACACCAGGGCCAGGCTGCCCACCGCCAGCGCCACGCCAGTGGCGCGGTGCAGGATGGACATGGTCATGGTGATCTGCCAGCGATAGATGCCGAGATGCGGCGAGAGCGGTCTGTTATCGGCCATGCTTCACCCTTAGAAATCTATGCAACGCCCGTTCTTCTCCCAATCGCCGTAGCGGGTCGGCTCCGGCCCTTTCGGACCGCCGATCTCTTTCGGCTTCTTGGGTGAGGCGCCCTCCTCCACGGTCTCGCGGGGCTGCGGTTCCGGGAGGTGTTCGGTCTGGGTCTTAGGGTCTGACATAGGCGCCTTTTCTATCCGTTTATTTTACACCCAAAGCCCCATCCAGCCGGTACCCCGCGATATCCGCGGCAACGAGCGGTTAGAATGTGCGCACCGCCTATGTCCACTGACCCCAAGACCATCCTGATAGACCTGTCCTACAAGGGACTGATCCGTGCAAGCGGCGCGGACGCGGTCGCGTTCCTGCAAGGCCAGTTCAGCACCGACATCGAGAAGCTGACCCCGCCGGTGGGCCAGCTCACGTCCTGGAACAACGCCAAGGGCCGGGTGGTGACGCTGCTGCGCCTATTCCGCCGCGGCGAGGATATCTACCTGGGGCTGCCCGCAGGGCTCAAGCCCGCCGTATTGAAGCGGCTGTCCCTCTACGTCCTGCGCTCCAAGGTGACCCTCACGGATGCCAGCGGCGAACTCGATTGCCTGGGACTCATCGGAGAAGGCGCGACGTCGCTCCTCGCCCGCGCAGGCATACCGGTGCCGGTGCAGGTCAACGACGTGACCACCATCGAGACCCTACAGGCCCTGCGTCTGTACGGGGAGGTCCCGCGTTACGTCATCTACGGGACCGCCGCCGCGATCACCTCACTCAAGAAACGCTGGGGATCGGCCACCGTTCCCGGCACGGAAGATGACTGGGCCTTGCACAGGGTGCTGGCCGGCGAACCCACTATCCACCCCGAGACCTCCGAGCACTTCGTGGCCCAGATGCTGGATCTCGATAAGCTGGGGTGCATAGACTTCAAGAAGGGCTGCTACATTGGTCAGGAAGTCATCGCCCGCGCTCACTACAAGGGCGGCGTCAAACGCCATCTGGCCCGTGCCTTCAGCCACACCACCACGCGCCTGAAACCCGGCACCGCCATCCACGCACGGGGCCAGAATTCGCCCGTAGCGGAGGTGGTGGATGCCTGCCTGGATGCTTCGGGCGTCTGGCAGATGCAGCTCGTGGTCCAGGATGACTACCGGGAAGCTGAACTGGTACATGCCGACAGCGGCGCGGCGGTGAAGCTCGTTTGACGATAGACCCCCCGGGGTATGTGAATCTTTTGTGACACGCTCTCCGATCTCGAAAACGGAAAGATTGAAGCACAGCCAAAACCAGGCTGCCTAGCCCCTCCCCTACGCGGTGGGGCTCTGCGCATCATCAAGCGGGGTATTGAAATCTCAGGCGGAAGTCTTGCGGCGCATGGTGAGTGCGTAGAATCCGTCCGTGCCATGGCGATGGGTCAGCAGCCGCAAGGCACCGTCCTCTGGCAATCCTTCCGGTATCCCTGCTCCCTGCCGCTCCAGTATCCCTGAAGCCTGCATCACCTCGAACTCAGGATGGGCCTTGATGAACGCGCCGGTGATGGCTTCGTTCTCTTCCGCAAGCAGGCTGCAGGTGGCATAGACCAGGCGGCCGCCGGGTTTCACCAATCTCGCCGCCGCTTCCAGGATGCTGGCCTGTAGCTTCGTGAGCATCTCCAGGTCGATGGACCGCCACTTGATGTCCGGGTTGCGGCGCAGGGTACCCGTGCCGGAGCAAGGCGCGTCCACCAGCACCGCGTCGGCGCCGCCCGCCAGCTTCTTCAGGGCCGGGTCGTGCTCGTCGCGGATGGCGAAGCTCTGGGCGTTGTAGGCGCCGGCCCGGGCCAGGCGCGGTTTCAGGCGTTCCAGACGGCTCTCAGAGATGTCACAGGCGATGAGCGTGCCGGTGTTCTGCATCATGGCCGAGAGCGCCAGGGTCTTGCCACCGGCCCCGGCACAGAAGTCCATCACCTTCTCCTTGGGCGCCGCCTCGGTCATGAGCGCGAGCAGCTGGCTGCCCTCGTCCTGCAACTCGAACAGGCCTTCCTGGAATTCCGTGGTGTTGAACAAGGGCCCGCGCTTGTCGCGCTGCAGGCCGATGGGCGAATACATCATGGGCTCACAGGGATTGCCGGACTCCGCAAGACGCGCAGCCAGGTCGTCCCGCGGGATGCGCAGGGTATTCACGCGTATGCCGACCTGAGCGGGACGATTGAGCGCCTCGCTCAAAGCGACCGCTTCCGTCTCGCCATATTGGGCCACCAGCTTCTCGGCCAGCCATTCCGGCATGTTGATGCGGGCGCTAAACGGCAAGTCGTCGGGCTTCACCGTACGCACGCGGGTGACCAGGGGCTCAGCGTCCTTGAAGCCGGCCTCGCCCAGGGCGCGGGCGCTCCAACCGGAATACTTCAATAGATACGTCGCCACCAGCCAGCGGGCACGCTCACGCTCGCCGATATCCGGCGGCAGGCAGGGACCCATGTAGGCTTCCAGCTCGCCTTTGCGGCGCAGGCAGCCGTAGACCGTCTCCGCCGCGAAGGCTCGGTCCTTGGAACCCATCTGGCGGTGCTCGCGGAAATACTGGTCGATGATGCGGTCGGCGGGGTGCCGCGTCTCGGACAGGATGGCACCGAGGATCTCGGTGGCCTGGCTCAGGCGAGAATGCCCGTGGCGTATCTCAGGTGACGCCACGTTCAGCTCACTCCGGCCGCATCAGGGGGAACAGGATCACGTCGCGGATGGACGGGGAATCCGTGAAGAGCATCACGAGACGGTCTATGCCGATGCCCTCACCCGCCGTGGGAGGCATGCCGTATTCGAGTGCCCGCACGTAATCCGCGTCGTAGAACATGGCTTCGAGGTCACCCGCGTCCTTCTCCGCCACCTGGGCGTGGAAGCGCTCCGCCTGGTCTTCGGGGTCGTTCAGCTCCGAGAAGCCGTTGGCCAGCTCGCGCCCGCCCACGTAGAACTCGAAACGGTCCACCAGGAAGGGATCGGAATCCTTGCGGCGGGACAGGGGCGAGACTTCCGCCGGATAGTCGATGACGAAGGTAGGCTGCTTCAGGTCCGCTTCCACCGTGTGCTCGAACAGGGCCAACTGCAGCTTGCCGGCGCCCCAGGCGGGCATGTAGGAGAGCTTGCGGTTGTCGAACACCGAGCGCAGGTAATCCACCTCGCGCAGCTTCGCCGGGTTGAGCTTGTTGGCCATGGTGATGGCCTGCTCGATGGACAGGCGCCGGAAAGCCGGCCCGAAGTCGTACATGTCACCCTGGTAGGTGATGCTGCTGCCGCCCGTGAGCGCCGTGGCCAGGCTTCGCAGCATGCTCTCGGTCAGGTCCATCAGGTCCGTGTAGGTGGCGTAGGCCTGGTAGAACTCCATCATGGTGAACTCGGGGTTGTGCCGGGTGGACACGCCTTCGTTCCGGAAGTTGCGGTTGATCTCGAACACCCGCTCGAAGCCCCCCACCACCAGGCGCTTGAGATACAGCTCCGGCGCGATGCGCAGGTAGAGCTGCATGTCCAGGGTGTTGTGATGGGTGATGAAGGGCCGCGCCGTGGCGCCGCCCGGGATGGGCTGCATCATGGGCGTCTCGACCTCAAGGTAGCCCAGCGAATGCATGAAATCCCTCAGGTGCTGCACGATGCGGGCGCGGGTGCGGAACACCTGCGCTGACTCCGGGTTCATGATGAGGTCGAGGTAGCGCTGGCGGTAGCGGGTCTCGGTGTCCGAGAGGCCGTGGAACTTCTCCGGCAGCGGCAGGAGCGACTTGGAGATGAGCCGGGCCTTGTCGGCGCGCACCGAGAGTTCGCCGGTCTTGGTGCGGAACAGCTCGCCCTCGGCGGCGACGATGTCGCCCACGTCCCAGGTCTTGAAGTCGTCGTAGACCTCGCCCAAGGTGTCCCGCTGCAGGAACAACTGGATGCGCCCGTCGCTATCCTGTATCTGGGCGAAGCTGGCCTTGCCCATGATGCGCTTGGCCATCATGCGGCCCGCCACCCGCACCCGCACCTTCTCCTGCTCCAGCGACTCGCCGCTGCGCTGGCCGTAGAGGCCGTGCAGGTCCGCCGCCAGGGCGTCCCGGTGCACGTCGTTGGGGAAGGCGACACCCTTCTCACGCAACTTCATCAACTTCTCTTTCCGAAGCTGGATGATGCTGTTGTCGTCGGGCGGCTGCTGATCGCTCATGGCTTTCCCCAGTAGATACTCTTATAGACCTTGCTTCAATGAGGCTTCGATGAAGGGGTCCAGGGCGCCGTCCAGGACCTTCTGCGGGTCGCCGGTCTCGTAGCCGGTGCGCAGGTCCTTGATGCGGGACTGGTCCAGCACGTAGGAGCGGATCTGGCTGCCCCAGCCGATGTCGGCCTTGCTGTCCTCCAGCTTCTGCTGCTCCTCGCGGCGCTTCTGCATCTCCATCTCGTACATCTTGGCCTTCAGCATCTTCATGGCGGTGGCGCGGTTCTTGTGCTGGGAGCGCTCGCTCTGGCAGGCCACCACGATGCCGGTGGGGATGTGGGTGAGGCGGATGGCGGAGTCGGTCTTGTTGACGTGCTGGCCACCGGCGCCCTGGGAACGGTAGGTGTCCACCCTGAGGTCCGCCGGGTTGATCTCGATCTCGATCTCGTCGTCCACTTCCGGCGAGACGAACACCGAGGAGAAGGAGGTATGGCGGCGTGCATTGGAATCGAAAGGTGACTTGCGCACCAGGCGATGCACGCCGGTCTCGGTGCGCAGCCAGCCGTAGGCATAGGGGCCCTCGTAGCGGATGGTGGCGCTCTTGATGCCCGCCACTTCGCCGGCGGAGGCTTCGACGAGTTCGGTCTTGAAGCCGCGGCGCTCGCCCCAGCGCAGGTACATGCGCAGCAGCATCTCGGCCCAGTCCTGGGCCTCGGTGCCGCCGGAACCGGCCTGGATGTCAAGGAAGGCGTTGTGGGAGTCCATCTCGCCCGAGAACATGCGGCGGAACTCCATGTCCGCCACCTGCTGCTCCATGCGCTCCACATCGGCGGTGACGTCGGCCACGCCGGCCTCGTCCCCCTCCTCCGCCAGCATCTCCAGGAGTTCACCGGCGTCAGCCAGTCCGCTGGACAGCTTGTCCAAGAGAGTGACTACCTCGTGCAGGCGTGCCCGTTCGCGGCCCAGTTCCTGGGCGCGTTCCGGCTTGTCCCAGACCTTGGGATTCTCAAGCTCGCGGTCTACTTCCTGGAGGCGTTCGCGCTTCGAATCGTATTCAAAGATACCCCCTCAGAGCCGTGGCACGGCCCTTGAGGTCGGTGATCTTGGTTCGGATCGGATTGATTTCCATCCGTGCATTTTAACAGGCCTCAGGCCGGCTCGATATGCTCCACCAGCAATTGCAGGCGGCGTTCGCCCTGGTACTCGTTCACGTCCGGCTTGAAAGCGATGCGCACCCGCTGGCAGGCAGGCGGGATGCCCGCGCCGGTCTCGCCGAAGGCGATGGCCTCGCAACGCATGCCGGCGGGATGCTGCAGCACCATCTTGAGATGGCCGGTGCCGACGATGCGCCGGTCCAGCAGCCGGAACTCGCCGTCGAAGGCCGGTTCCGGGAAGCCCTGGCCCCAGGGACCGCCGGCACGCAGGAGTTCCGCCATCTCCAGGTTGAAGCAGTCCGCCGGCAGCTCCCCGTCCGACTGCACCACGCCCTCCAGATCAGCGGGCTTGAGCCAGCGGCGCGCCTCCGCCTCGAAGGCGGCGCGGAAGACATCCAACTGCCCCGCTTCCAGGGTGAGCCCCGCCGCCATGGCGTGGCCGCCGAACTTGGGGATGAGACCTGGTTGCCGGGTGGAGATGGCCTCCAGGGCATCGCGTATGTGCATGCCCTTCACGGAACGGGCCGAGCCCTTATAGCTGCCGTCTTCCATCCGGGCGAAGGCGATCACCGGCCGGTGCAGCCGGTCTTTCACTTTCGAGGCCACCAGCCCCACCACGCCTTGGTGCCAGCCTTCATCGTAGAGGCTCAAGCCCATGGGCAGGCCCGGATCGTCCTCGCTGAAGTCGAGGTGCGCGAGCACCGCCAGGGCCTCCTGCTGCATCTTCGCCTCGATGTCGCGCCGTTCCTTGTTCAGTTCGTCCAGCCGTGTCGCCAACTCACTCGCGCGGGCTTCATCGTCGGTGAGCAGGCACTCTATCCCTAAGGACATGTCCGTGAGGCGCCCGGCGGCATTCAGGCGCGGCGCCACGGCGAAGCCGAAGTCCGAGGCATTGGCACGCTTGAAGTCCCGCTTACCGACTTGCATGAGCGCCCGTATGCCGGGGATGCAACGGCCGGCCCGCACACGCCGCAAGCCCTCCGCCACCAACACCCGGTTGTTACGGTCAAGCTGCACCATGTCCGCCACGGTGCCGAGGGCCACCAGGTCCAGATGCTCCGCCAGGTTGGGTTCCGGGATGCCCCGCGAAGTGAACCAGCCTGTCTCCCGCAGGCGCGCCCGGAGCGCCATCAATAGATAGAACACCACGCCCACGCCGGCGAGGGACTTGCTGGGGAATGCATCTCCCGGAAGGTTGGGGTTCAGGATGGCATCCGCCTCCGGCAGCGTTGCGCCGGGCAGATGGTGGTCCGTCACCAGCACCTGGATACCGCGGCGGCGCGCCTCCGCGACGCCGGCATGGCTGGAGATGCCGTTATCCACCGTGATGATGAGATCAGGTTTGCGCTCCGCCGACAGGGCCACGATCTCGGGCGTGAGCCCATAGCCGTATTCGAAACGGTTCGGCACCAGGTAATCCGCATGCTCTGAGCCTAAGCGTCGCAAGGCTCGCACCAGCAAGGCGGAACTGGTGGCGCCGTCCGCGTCGAAGTCCCCCACCACCAGGATGCGTCTCTGTTTCGCGAGCGCGTCCGCGAGCAGGTCCACCGCCCGGTCCATGCCGCCCAGCTGGCGGTAGTCCTCCAGGGCGGTGAGGGCGAGTTCCAGGGATGCAGCATCCGCGACACCGCGGGCGGCATAGATGCGCTGCAACAGGGGGTGCAAGCCCGGCCAGTCCACCGGGGGCGCAGTACGCCGTTCGATACGCCGTGCTTTCATGACGTGCCCAGGGGCCGGCCGCGGCGCCAGAAGCGCTGAGCGCCTGAACGGTCCAGCACGAAGTCCCCTAGGCCGCCGAGATGGATGTCTAGGTGGGTGAGCCGCCCATCCTTCAAAGCCGCGAACAGCGGTGTGAACCAATCCCGTTCCAGCGCGGCGAGGTCACCCGCCGGCAACGCGATGAGGCTGTCGGTATCGATATGCTTCACGGACGCGGATGGGACCGCTTCACGCCGAGCCCAACGGGCGAGTCCTTGCACGAGCGGCAAGTCACTCACGATCTGCAACGGCGCGACGCCGGTCACCGCCGGCAGCCGCCCCCCGCCCCAGAACCAGAGGCTGTTGATGGGCGGACGCCCCGCCTCCTCCCGCGCGGTGTTCACCGCATGGGTGTGGAACAGCATCTCGACTTCGCTCATGAGCGACTTCAGGCGCGGGGCATCGGGGCCGCTGGGCATGGCTGCGAGCACAGCCCCGCCCACGAAGGGGGCCGGATCGTGGGTGACGGCGTCCAGGGGTTTCGGGCAGAGCAGATAGCCGCGCAGGACCTGGGGGAACTCGAGATGCCAACCGTCGCCACTGAACAACCTATTGAAAGCTTCGGAGAGTGCGTGCGTCTCGGCATGGGCCAGTTCCAGCACCGATTCCGGCATGAGCACCAGCTGGTCCCGGTCCGGTGCGAGATGCACCGGGTCCGCCCGGAGCCACCAGCCCTCGTCCGGCGTGCCGCCGTCCGCGAGGCGCGTGAAAGGCGCTTCGTGTATGTCGCCTGCCGTCAGGCCGAACAGGGGTGCCAAACAGGCGGCCGGGTGGCGCGTCTCGCACCGGCCGGCCCGGGCCAGCATGCGCTCCAGCACCGGCAGGCGCGGCCGGCCCGCGGCCTGGTGGGCACGCAGGAAATCCGGGATCAGGAGCATGGAGGACATGGAAGGAGCGGCGTTCACTTATGGCTATTATGCCGCTAATCTAGCGCCATGAAGATAGCCAAAGAGAACGTGGGCCGTGACCTGAAGGTGATCCGCGCCTATGCGCCGGGCCGGGTCAACGTGAGCGACACATTGCTCACCAAGAGTTTCATCGTGGCCGCGGACCGGCTCATCGAGGATTGGCCGCCGCAGCGCTTCGAGGACTTGGATGCCGCGAACCTGGAAGCGGCGCTGGCTCTCGAGCCCGAGATCCTCATCATCGGCACCGGCGCGGCGCAACGCTTCCTGCCGGGCGAACTGATGGGTGCCTTGAGCCGCAGGGGCATGGGCGTGGAGGTCATGGACACGGCCGCTGCCTGCCGGACTTATAACGTGTTACTGAGTGAAGATCGAAAAGTAGTCGCCGCTATCCTCATGATCTGAAAATCGCAAAAGCTACTGCGCTTGGCATGACTTTGTTGCGCTTCGGCTCGCAATGCTCATGGACTGCGTGTCCACTCCACTTGCTCGCCTCGCGCGCCTCGTCCTGCCTGCGCTCGTAACGCTTTTGCGGTTATCTTCCTGACTAAAACGTCTGACTACTCGAAAAGGGATTCTTCGGAGAGACCCTCTGATTCGAGTATCTGACGCAAGCGTTTCAAAGCATCCATCTGGATCTGGCGCACCCGCTCGCGGGTGACACCGATGGAGTTACCCACGTCCTCCAACGTCCCCTTCTCCTGGCCGTTCAGGCCGAAACGCTGCTCCACCACCTGCCGCTGCTTGTCGTTGAGCTTCCCCAGCCATTTCTCGATGACCGTCTGCATGTCCGCATCCTGCAGCAGGCGCGAGGGGTCGGTGTTGTTCTCGTCTGGGATGGCGTCCAGCAACACGCGCTCACCGTCGCGGCTGATGGGCGAATCCACCGAGGTCACGCGCTCGTTCAGGCCCAAGAGGCGCTTCACGTCCTCCGGCGACGTGTCCATCTCCGTCGCGATCTCCTCGGCGGTGGCATCCCGGTCCAGCTCATGGGCGAGCTTGCGGGCGGCGCGGAGATACAGGTTCAGTTCCTTGATGACGTGTATCGGCAACCGGATGGTGCGGGTCTGGTTCATGATGGCCCGCTCGATGGTCTGGCGGATCCACCACGTGGCATAGGTCGAGAAGCGGAAGCCGCGCTCCGGATCGAACTTCTCCACCGCATGGATGAGCCCGAGGTTGCCCTCTTCTATGAGGTCCAGCAGCGGCAGGCCGCGGTTGATGTACTTGCGGGCGATCTTGACCACGAGCCTCAAATTGCTCTCGATCATGCGCCGGCGCGCGGACTCGTCGCCGCGCAGCGCGAGGCGACCGTAGTAGACCTCTTCCTCGGCGCTCAGCAGGGGGGAATAACCGATCTCGGAGAGATAGAGGCGCGTGGCATCGAGCTGGGCGGTGGAAGCGACCGGAGCGGCCTCGCCCTTGGGCTCCGCCTCCTCTTCTTCCTCGGGTTCGGCTTCACCCGCATCCAGCAGGGGTTCCGCCTCACCGTCCGCGGCCAGGAGCTCCCCGGCCGGCGGCGGTTCCTCCGCCTCCAGTTCCACCAGGACTTCTTGGTCCTGCGGGGACTCTTCGTCCTGCGGAGCTTGGCCTTCGCGGTTCACGCAATGCGCCGTGAGATGTGGCGGATCATGGCTTGAAGCATACCCCTAATCTTGCCAATGCGCCCGGGTGCGGCGCAAGTGTGACATCAGCGGCGTGGCAGGTAACTCAATGGGTCCACAGGCTTGCCGTCGTAGCGTATCTCGAAGTGCAGCACCGGCCGGTTGTCGCGCCCCAGGCCCATGGTGGCGATGCGCTCGCCGATGCGCACGCTGTCGCCTTCCTTCACCAGCACCTGGTCGTTGTCCGCGTAGGCTGACAGGAAGCTCTCGCTGCCCTTGATGATGATGAGCTTGCCGTAGCCCACGATGCCGCTGCCGGCATAGACCACCCGGCCGCTGCTGGCGGCACGGATCTCGGTGCCCTGGGGCGCGGTGATGTCCACGCCCGTGGCGAGGCGGCTTCCCGCATGGAACTGGCGCACCACCTGGCCCTGCACCGGCCATGCCCACTGGAGGGGGCCGGAAGACGGAGGCAGGCTGTCATCCACGCGCTTCGCGCCGGCGGCGGGCGGCGCGGGCTTGCGCAGGGCGCTGGCGGGCGCCGCCAGCACCAGCTTGTCGCCCGGATGGATACGGTAGTCGGAGCCAAGATGGTTCCAGCCCGAGACGTCGTGGTAGTCGAGGCCATAACGGAAAGATATCGAATACAAGGTATCGCCCGGCTTCACCACATAGCTCGCGGGCGCCGGCTCCATGGGGGCGCCATCCTGGGGCGCATTCCATTGCAGCGCACCAGCGCAGCCACCCATCAATATCGGCAGCAGCGTCAGCATGAGGAGGCCCGCTATGCGTCTCACTCGAGCCCTCCGAGCAGAGGCACGAAGCTCACCCGCGCCAGTACCTGCCGGTCGTAGCTTTCCTCGCCGCGGCGCACGATGAGAAGGAGATCCTGGTCGCCACCTGGGCCCACCGGTATGACGAGGCGTCCGCCTATGGCGAGCTGGCCCAGCAAGGCCTGGGGCACCTCCTCCGGCGCGGCAGTGACGATGATGCCATCGTAGGGCGCATGCTGGGGCCAGCCCCAGCCGCCGTCCGCGTGGCGGAAGAATACGTTGCGGATGTTGATGGAGGCCAAGGTCTGTCTCGCGCGCTGGGAGAGCGCCGCGAGCCGCTCCACGGTATAGACGCGCGTCACCAGCGCGGAGAGGATCGCGGTCTGATAACCGCAGCCGGTGCCCACCTCCAGCACCTTCTCCAGCGGGCCGCCGGCCATGAGCGCCTCGGTCATGCGCGCCACCACGAAGGGCTGCGAGATGGTCTGGCCGAGACCGATGGGCAGCGCAGTGTCTTCATAAGCGCGTGTCGCCAGGGCCTCGTCCACGAAGAGGTGCCGGGGCGTCGAGCGGATCAGGTTCAGCACCATCGGGTCCTGGATGCCCTGCTCCTTCAGGCGCGCCACCAGCCGGTCGCGGGTGCGCGCTGAAGTCATGCCGATGCCGCGGACTTCCGTCACTTGAGGTCCATCCCTTGCAGCCACTGGGACAGGTTGTCGATGGCGGTATAACGCGTGAGATCGATCTGGATGGGCGTCACCGAGATGCAGTGGCGGCGGATGGCGTTGAAGTCCGTGCCCGGGCCCGCGTCCTGCTCCGCGCCCGGCGGGCCTATCCAATAGATGGGGCGGCCCCGCGGGTCCTGGTCCTTGAGCACGGGCTCGGAACGGTGCCGGTGGCCGAGACGCGTGGCCTCCACCGCCTCGATGCCGTCCCAGGGCAGGTCCGGCACGTTCACGTTGAGGATGGTGTCCGCCGGCAGCGGGTGGGAACGCAGGCGCTTGACCAGATCGCAGGTGAAGCGCGCCGCCGTGGCGAAATGCTTCGGCGGACCATCCAGCACCAGGGACACCGCCACCGCCGGGAAGCCCAGGAAGCGCCCTTCCATGGCCGCGGCCACGGTGCCGGAATAGAGCACGTCGTCCCCCAGGTTGGCGCCGGCGTTGATGCCGGAGACCACCATGTCGGGCGACTCCTCCAGCAGACCGGTGATGGCGAGGTGCACGCAGTCCGTAGGGGTGCCGTCCACGGCGATGACGCCGGGAGACTCATGGCGCAGCCGGATCGGCGCGCTCAGGGTCAGGGAGTTGCTGGCGCCGCTACGGTCCCGGTCCGGGGCCACCACCGTGACGGCGGCGAAGGCCTTGAGGGCCTCCGCCAGGCAGCGCAGCCCTTCCGCATGGAAGCCATCGTCGTTGCTGAGCAGGATCCGCACTCAAATCCCCAGGATTTCTGCATTATCATGCGTAGGATACCGTAAACACCGCCCCCAGACCCCATGCGCCGCAAGCACGAAACCAGCGAAGAAGACCGCCAGCTCTTCCGCGAATCCGTGAAGGGAGCTAAACCCCTGCGCGCCAAGAAGAAGGCGGCGGTGCGCAAGCCCAAGCCCCTGCCCCGGGCGCGCTTCGCGGACGCGGAGCGACGCGCGGTGCTGGAGGAGAGCCTGCGGTTGGACCTCCAGGACGACGGCGTCTTCAGCGGCGAAGACCTCTGGTACGCCAAGGCCGGCGTCCAGCACGCGCTGATGCGCAAGCTGCGCCGCGGCCAGTACAGCTCCCGCGCCGAGCTGGACCTGCACGGGATGCGCAGCGAGGACGCGCGGGTGGCCGTGGCGGAGTTCCTGCTCGAGGCAGCAGACCACGGCTGGCGCTGCGTGCGCATCATCCACGGCAAGGGCCTGGGGTCCGGCCCCAAGGGACCGGTCATCAAGCAGAAGCTGGGTGGCTGGCTACGCCAACGCAAGGAAGTATTGGCGTTTTGCTCCGCACGACCCGCAGACGGCGGTACGGGCGCTCTATATGTGCTCTTAGGTAAGAGCTGAGTTACTTCTTCTTCGCGGCGAGCTGCGCCACCAGGTCCTTCAGTACTCGTTGCGTCTCCTCGCTGAACCACACCTTCGTCATCTCTTCACGGGTGGTGGGCGCCAGGCTGTCGAACATCCGGGCATAGTCCTCCCGCAACACGGAACGCGTGGCGTGCATGGCGTTCTGGGGCAGCTTCAGCATCTCGCGGCACCATTCCAGCGCTTTCGGCACCACGTCCTCGGGCGCGACGACCTGATCCACCAGGCCTGCGGCCAATGCCTCGTCCGGCGAGACCAGCATCCCCCGCACCGCGAGCCGTTCAGCCTGACGCTGGCCTACGAGCCGCGTGAGGCCGCCGAGGATCACCCGCGGCACCGGCAGACCCACCTGCACTTCGTTCAGCCCCATCTTGAAGCGGCCCTGGGCCGCGATGCGCGTGTCGCAGAAGATGGCGATGACGGCGCCGCCCGCCGGGCTGTGGCCGGTGATGGCGGCGGCGATGGGGATGGGCGAGGTGGCGACGCTACGCAGCATGGCGAAGAAATCCACCCAGAAGCGTTCCATGCCGGCGCGATCCAGACCCAGGAGATAGGGCACGTCCAGGCCGGCGGAATACATGCCCGCCACGCCCGAGAGCACCAGCGCCTTGGCGCCCTGCTTCGGCGCCGCCTCGATGGCGGCCTTCAGTTCCTGCACCAGCGGATGGTGCAAGGCATTCACCGGCGGGCGCTCCAGCCGGAGTTCCAGGATCTCGCCGTGTTCAATCTTCGTTAACATCATCCGTCTCCCCGTGGGTATCGGCCAGCTCCCTCAGCACGGTGGTGGCATAAGCCCCCGCCGGCAGAAAGAATTCCAATATCAAACCATCATCTTCCTCGCTCCAGGCGAAGTCCCGCACCGGCAGACGCAAGGCGCGCCGCGCCGCCTCCATCCCGATGCGCTCCAGCCCTGCCGTGACCACAGGATGGCGCGCGGCGGTTTCCGCTTCCAGGGCTTGCACCTCGCCGGAAGTCATGGGTTCACCCTTGCCCCAGAGGGGACCGGTAGGGTGCACATCGCCGCTCGCGAGCCGAGCCTGCAGGGTCTCGTCCGGCTCGGGCATACGGAACACGCTGTGACTGCCGTCCAACATCAGGACTTCCCCCGGCAGCAGTTTGTTCCAGTTGCCCGCCTGCACCCGCGCCGAAAGCAGGTCGTTGAAGACGAGGCTGCGGGCGGCGGACAGGAGCAGGCTGAACAGGCGCCGGTCGTGGATGCGCAGCTTGCCCGAGAGGGCCGCTTCCGCCTTGGCGATATTGCCGGCACCGCGGCCGAAGCGCTGCTCGCCGAAATAGTTGGGCACGCCCTGCGTGCGTATGGCCTCGAGCTTCGGCGCGAGCGCGGAGACGGGGCCCGAGAGTTCCCGCAGCTTGAGGCGGAACCGGTTGCCTTCCAGTGAGCCGGTCTTGAGCTTGCGGCGGTGGCGCTCGGACTTCAGCACCCGGAACTCGTCCGAAGGGAGAGCGTTCCAGTCCGGCTCAGGCCTGCGGTCGAGGGGCAGCGTGAAATGCTGCACCGTAACCGCGTGCCGGTCCTTGAGGCCGGCGTAACCCACTTCCCGCGGCGGCACGCCCGCATGGCGTGCCAGCTGGTCCGCCACCCAACGGGTGTTGGCGCCGCGCTTCTCCACCGTGAGCATGACGTGGGGGCCTTCCCCATCCGCCTGGAAACCCAGCACCTCTTCCACCCGGAAGTCTTCGGGTACCGAGCGGATGCGGGCCGCGAGCGTCAAGGGCCCGTGGGCACGGGACCAGTCTGGAAGGGTGTCCATGGGAAATTAGATGTCTTCGATCAGCGCCACGGCGTGGGCGGCGATGCCCTCACCCCGGCCGATGGCGCCGAGACCTTCGTGGGTGGTGGCCTTCACGTTGACCCGGTCCGGCAGGATACCGAGATCCTGGGCCAGGTTCGCGCACATGGCGGAGACATGGGGCGCGAGCTTGGGTGCTTCGGCGATGACGCTCACGTCCACCTGGGAAGGCCTGAGCTTCTTCGCGGCCAGGAGTCTCCCCACTTCTTTGAGCAGCAAGCGGCTGTCGGCGCCCTTCCACCTGGCATCCGTGTCCGGGAAATGCCGGCCGATGTCCCCCAGGGCCGCGGCGCCCAGCAAGGCATCGCAGACCGCGTGCAGCACCACGTCGCCATCGGAATGGGCTTTCACGCCCTTGACGTGGGCGATGCGCACCCCGCCCAGCATCACATGGTCGCCGGGCCCGAAGGCATGCACGTCGTAGCCGTGGCCTATCCTCATGCTTCAGCTCCGGCGCGGTGCGCGAGGATGGCCTCGGCCAGCGCGATGTCGTCGGGACGGGTGATCTTGATGTTGTCGCTGCGGCCCTCCACCACCAGGACCGGATGGCGGGCGCGCTCCATGGCATTGGCCTCATCGCTCGGTGCATCGCCGGAACTGAGCGCCGATTCCAGCGCCTCCCGCAGCAGGCGGTAGCGGAACATCTGCGGCGTGAAGGCGCGCCAGAGATCCGTGCGGTCCGGAGTCGCGGTGATGCGCCGCTCGTCATCGACCCGCTTCAGCGTATCCGCCACCGGTACCGCCAGGATGCCGCCCACCGGGTCGTCGCCGATGCTGTGCATGAGCAGGGAGATGTCCCGGGGATGCAGGCAGGGCCGTGCGGCATCGTGCACCAGCACCCAGTCGTCGTCCTCGAGTTCCTCTTTCAGCGTCTCCAGGGCGTTCAAGACCGAGCGGGCTCGGGTGTCGCCTCCGGCGGCGATGCGCACCGGCTTCGCGCGGGTCCCCGGCAGGTAGCGCTGCCAGTAGGGATCGTCTGCCGCCACCGCCACGGTGACGCCGGCGATGGCCGGTTCCGCCACCAGGACATCGATGACGCGTTCTATCAGCGTGCGACCGCCGAGGGAGAGGTATTGCTTGGGGATGGAACTCCCCATGCGCATGCCGCTGCCGGCAGCAGGGATCACCGCCCAGTGGCGCGGGCTCACGGCTTCACTTCAGGGTGTGGCAGGCGCGGGGGCCTGCACGATCTGGTAGAAGGTCTCGCCGCGCTTGACCATGCCTAGCTCGGTGCGGGCCCGCTCTTCGATGGCGGCCTGTCCGCCCTTGAGGTCGGCGACTTCCGCCGCCAGCGCCGCGTTGCGCTTCTGCAGCCCGGCGTTCTCCGCGGCCTGGGTCTCGAGTTGGCCCCTGAGGCGCATCGCCGAGGGCACGTTGCCCACGCCGAACCAGAGCTGGAACTGCAACATCACCAGCAGCACCACGAGCATGAGCGGCACCAGCCGCGTCCAGTCGAAGTGGATGCCGGGCAACTTCATCGCGAGCCGATCCCCGCCGGGAAGGCCTTGGCGCCGTGGTAGCGGGCCTTGGCGCCCAGGGTCTCCTGGATGCGTAGCAGCTGGTTGTACTTGGAGAGCCTGTCCGAGCGCGACAGGGAGCCGGTCTTGATCTGGGTGGCACGGCTGCCCACCGCGATGTCGGCGATGGTGTTGTCCTCGGTCTCGCCGGAGCGGTGTGACACCACCGCGCTGTAACCCGCCTTGACCGCCATGTCGATGGCGTCGATCGTCTCGGTGAGGGTGCCGATCTGGTTCACCTTGATGAGGATGGAGTTCGCGATGCCGCGATCTATGCCCTCCTCCAGGATGCGTGTGTTGGTGACGAACACGTCGTCTCCCACGAGCTGCACCTTCTTGCCGAGCTTGTCGGTGAGGATCTTCCAGCCGTCCCAGTCGTTCTCCGCCATGCCGTCCTCGATGGTGACGATGGGGAACTTCTTGACGAGATCCGCGAGGTAATCCGCGAACTCGGCGGACTTGTACTGGCGGCGTTCCGATTCCAGGTGGTAGCGGCCGTCCTTGTAGAACTCGGTGCTGGCGGCGTCGAGGCCGAGCATGATGTCCTTGCCCGCCTTGTAGCCGGCGCGCTCGATGGCTTCCATGATGGCCATCAGCGCCGCCTCGTTGGACGGCAGGTCCGGCGCGAAGCCGCCCTCGTCGCCCACGGCGGTGTTGAGACCACGCTCGTGCAGCACCTTCTTCAGCGCGTGGAACACCTCGGCGCCGTAGCGCAGCGCCTCGGCGAAGTCCGGCGCGCCTACCGGCAGGATCATGAACTCCTGGATGTCCACGTTGTTGTCGGCATGGGCGCCGCCGTTGATGATGTTCATCATGGGCACCGGCAGCGTCACCGCCTTGCGGCCACCCAGGTATTCGAACAGCGCCAGGTCCTGCTCGTTGGCGGCGGCGCGGGCATTGGCCAGGGACACCGCGAGCAGGGCGTTGGCGCCCAGGCGGCCCTTGTTCTCGGTGCCGTCCAGGTCGATGAGGGTTTGGTCCAGCTTCTTCTGGTCCGCTGCCTTGAAGCCCTTGAGCTTCTTCCTGATCTCACCCTGCACGTTGGCCACGGCCTTGAGCACACCCTTGCCGCCGTAGCGGTTCTTGTTGCCGTCACGCAGCTCAACCGCCTCGCGGCTGCCGGTGGAGGCGCCCGACGGCACCGCAGCGCGGCCCCAGTGGCCGCTGTCCAGGAGCACGTCCGCTTCTACGGTGGGGTTGCCGCGGGAGTCGATGATCTCACGGGCACGGATGTCAGTGATCTTCGCCATGGCCAGCCGTCTTCCTTAAGATAGAGGTGATCAGAATTGGGTCTCGAGGTAGGGCCGGCGCTTCACCGCCGTATCCAGTTCCTTGAGCGTCTCCAGCAGCGCCGCCATGTGGGCGAGCTTCATGGAATTGGGTCCGTCGCAGAGGGCCTTGTCCGGGTCCGGGTGGGTCTCCATGAACACGCCGGCGACGCCGGCGCCGATGGCCGCCCGCGCCAGCACCGAGATGTGCTCGCGCTGGCCGCCGGAGCTGCCGCCCTGCCCGCCGGGCAGCTGCACGGAATGGGTGGCATCGAACACCACCGGGCAGCCGGTGGCGCGCATGACCGCGAGGCCGCGCATGTCCACCACCAGGTTGTTGTAGCCGAAGCTGAAGCCGCGCTCGCAGACCATGATCTGCTTGTTGCCGGTGGCCTGGGCCTTGTCCACCACGTTCTGCATCTCCCAGGGGGAGAGGAACTGACCCTTCTTGATGTTGACCGGCTTGCCGGCCTTGGCCGCGCGCTGGATGAAGTTGGTCTGGCGGCAGAGGAAGGCCGGGGTCTGGATCACGTCCACCACCTTGGCCACCGCCTCGATGTCCGTGTCCTCGTGCACGTCGGTCAGCACCGGCACCCCGATCTGTTTCTGCACCTTGGCGTGGATGCGCAGGCCCTCTTCCATGCCGGGGCCGCGGTAGCTCTTGCCGGAGGTGCGGTTGGCTTTATCGAAAGAGCCTTTGAATATGTAGGGGATGCCGAGCTTGCCCGTCACTTCCTTCAGGTGACCGGCCACGTCCAGTGCCAGCTGCTCGCTCTCCAGCGTGTCCGGGCCGGCGATCAGGAAGAAAGGCTTGTCGGATCCGGTCTCGAAGCCGCAGAGCTTCATGCGCGCGCCGCCTTGAGGGTCTGTCCCGACTGGGAATAGGCCCGGGCCGCCTTGATGAAGCCGGTGAACAGAGGATGGCCGTCGCGCGGGGTGGAGGTGAACTCCGGGTGGAACTGGGTGGCGATGAAGAACGGATGGTTCGGCAATTCCACGATCTCCATCAGGTCGTCCTCGGAGCGGCCAGAGAACACCATACCCTTCTTCTCCAACTGTTCAAGGTAGTTGTTGTTGAACTCGTAACGGTGGCGATGGCGCTCCATGATGCGGTCCTTGCCGTACAGCTTGTGGGCCAGGGTACCGGTCTTGAGCAGGGCTTCCTGCGCACCGAGGCGCATGGTGCCGCCCATGTCGGACTTGTCGTCGCGCTTCTCCACGTTGCCGCTGCGGTCCTTCCACTCAGTGATGAGGGCGATGACCGGGTGCGCGGCGTTGCGCTCGAACTCGGTGCTGTGGGCACCCTTCAGGCCCGCCACATTGCGGGCGTACTCGATGGTGGCCACCTGCATGCCGAGGCAGAGACCGAGGTACGGGATGTTGTTCTCGCGGGCATAGCCGGCGGCGGCGATCTTGCCTTCGATGCCGCGCTCGCCGAATCCGCCCGGCACCAGGATCGCGTCCATGCCGCGCAGCATGCCGATGCCGTCCTTCGCCACTTCCTCCGAGTCGATGTAGTGGATCTTGACGGAGGTGCGGGTGGCGATGCCGGCGTGGCGCAGCGCCTCGTTCAGGGACATGTAGGCGTCCGCCAGGTTCACGTACTTGCCCACCATGGCCACGTTCACGGTGGCCTCGGGGTTGGCACGGGCCTCCACCACGCGGCGCCACTCGGAGAGGTTGGCGGAACGGGCGTTGATGCGCAGGTGGTCTACCACGATGTCGTCCAGGCCCTGCTCGTGCAGGACCAGGGGGATCTTGTAGATGTCGTCCACGTCCGGGGCGGAGATGACGGCCCGCTCCTCCACGTTGGTGAAGAGCGCGATCTTGCGGCGGGCATCCAGGGGCAGTTCGGCGGCGGCGCGGCACAAGAGGATGTCCGGCTGGATGCCGATGGAGCGCAGCTCCTTGGCGGAATGCTGGGTCGGCTTGGTCTTGGTCTCGCCGGAAGTGGGGATGTAGGGCACCAGGGTCAGGTGCATGTACACGCACTTGCCGCTGCGGCCCATCTCCACGCCCATCTGGCGGATGGCCTCCAGGAACGGCAGCGACTCGATGTCGCCCACGGTGCCGCCGATCTCGACCAGGCACACGTCCGCGTCGCCCGCACCCTCGCGGATGCAGCGCTTGATCTCGTCGGTGATGTGCGGGATCACCTGCACGGTACCGCCCAGGTAGTCGCCGCGGCGCTCCTTGCGGATCACGTTCTCGTAGATGCGGCCGGTGGTGAAGTTGTTGCTGCGGCCCATGCGGGCACGTATGAAGCGCTCGTAGTGGCCCAGGTCCAGGTCGGTCTCGGCGCCGTCGTTGGTGACGAACACCTCGCCGTGCTGGAAGGGGCTCATGGTGCCGGGGTCCACGTTGATGTAGGGGTCCAGCTTCACCATGGTGACCTTGAGGCCGCGGGCCTCGAGGATGGCGCCAAGGGAAGCGGAGGCGATGCCTTTCCCCAACGAGGAAACGACGCCACCTGTCACGAATACGAACTGGGTCATCTGGAACTCCCGACGCGGCACCGGGACGGCGCTGCGGAATCGGGAAAACAGAATATCAGAAGCACCTCTCTTTAAGAAGTGCGGCGCAGGTCACACGCGGATTTCAGCGGAAAAACCCCCGCTGCTCAGGTGAGCGGCGGATGATCGCGCCATTCGATGCGCAAACCCGCTTCGCCGGGTCGCGTCGCATGCGGTTCGCAGGCGAACAGCCCTGCTACCGCCAGGAGTTCGTGATCCGCGTAGAGCAGCGGCAGCCGGTCCCTGAGCCAGGGGGGCACATTCATCTCCTGCAGCCATTTCTTGAGGGGCCGGCCGTGGGCGCGGCCCGCGGGGCGACAGGACTCCCCCCCGCTGCGGAAGGCCACCCGCAGGCCCTCAGGACCGCAGAGAGAGGCACGGATGCCCTCACCCGCCGCCGGCACCAGGGTGAGGTCCCCCAGGCCCTGCCCCAGGCTGCGGCTGACCCCGGGCTGCAGACGGAACTCCGCCGGGGCCTCAGGCAGGGGCCGTTGGGCATATAACAGACCGCCGTAGCGGCGCACCTCGGCCCCGGCCCAATCCACGCAGGGATTGCGGTCCTCGGCGGCGCGGCCCTGCAGCAGGATCTCGGTGACTTTATGGGCCGGCGGCAAGGGCAGGCCGCGCGCTTCCAGCCAGTGACGCAGGAGGTTCCGCGCACGGGGTTCCGGCAGCTCGTAGAGCGCCGCCACCGGCAGGGTCTCGCCGGCTCCGTAACGGCGCCAGTCCTCGGCCGCCAGGGTCTTCAGGGTCTCGGCGGCGTCCGCACAGTGGCGCGCGGCACGGGAGACCGTGTCAGCCGCGGCGGGCCAGCGGGACCGGATGCGGGGCAGCACTTCGTGGCGCAGGTAGTTGCGGTCGAGATCCGTGTCGGCGTTGCTCGGATCCTCGACCCAAGCCAAACCTTGGGCCTGTGCCCAGGCTTCCAGTTCCGCACGGCTGAAACCGAGCAGCGGCCGGAGCAGGAGCCCGCCCCCGAACCCCGCGCTCTCGGGCATGGCCGCGAGACCGCGCACACCGGCGCCCCGCAGTGCCTGGAGCAGGAAGGTCTCCAGTTGATCATCCGCATGCTGCGCCAGGAGCAAGGCATCGCCCGGTTGCATCACTTCCCGGAACACGCCGTAGCGCTGTTCCCGGGCCACCGCTTCCAGGCTCTCGCCCGGCGCAGGGATGACTTTCACGCGCCGCGATTCCAGCGGCACGCCGAGCTTGGCGCAGAGCGCGGCACAGTGGGCCTGCCAGCGTGGTGCATCCGGATGCAAGCCGTGGTCGACGTGGATGGCACTGAGCGGACCCGGGAGCTGCGCGCGGACGGAAGCGAGGGCCTGCAGCAGCACCGTGGAGTCGAGCCCGCCGCTCAGTGCGACGCGATAGTTACTCGCCGCCGGGTAGCGCCGCAAGATCTCGAGAGGTTGTTCGGGGGAGAAGGACATGGGCGCGGGCCTTCAGGCGGCGCCCGTCATTCCTTGAAGTTGCCGAAGGAGGTGAAGCGCTTGTAACGTGCTTCCACCAGCTCTTCTGTAGACATGCGCTCCAGGCGCCCGAGGCTGTCCAGCATGGCTTTCTTGACGCTGGCCGCGGTGGCATCCGGATCCCGGTGCGCCCCGCCCAACGGCTCCTTGATGACCTGGTCGATGAGGCCCAGGCTCTTGATGCGCTCGGCGGTGATGCCCATGGCCTCGGCGGCGTCAGGCGCCTTGTCGGCACTCTTCCACAGGATGGAGGCACAGCCTTCCGGCGAGATCACCGAGTAGATGCTGTACTGGAGCATCAGCACCCGGTCGCCCACGCCGATGGCCAGCGCGCCGCCGGAGCCGCCCTCGCCCACCACGGTGCAGACGATGGGCACCTTGAGGGTGGCCATCTCGAACAGGTTGCGGGCGATGGCCTCGCTCTGGCCGCGCTCCTCGGCGCCGACGCCGGGATAGGCACCGGGGGTGTCGATGAAGGTGAAGATGGGCAGGCGGAAGCGTTCCGCCAGCTTCATGATGCGCAGCGCCTTGCGGTAGCCCTCGGGGCGGGGCATGCCGAAGTTGCGGCGGATCTTCTCCTTGGTGTCGCGGCCTTTCTGCTCGCCGATGACCGCCACCGGCTTGCCGTCGATGCGCGCCACGCCGCAGACGATGGCCGGATCGTCGGCGAAGGCCCGGTCGCCCTTCAGTTCCTCGAAGTCCGTGAAGATGCGCTGGATGTAGTCCAGGGTGTAGGGGCGCTGGGGATGCCGCGCCAGCTGGGCCACCTGCCATGAAGTCAGGTTGGAGAAGATGTTCTCGGTGAGCGTGCGGCTCTTGGCCTGCAGGCGCTCGATCTCGTCGGTGATGCTGATGGCCGACTCATCGCCCACGAAGCGCAGCTCTTCGATCTTGGCTTCGAGTTCGGCGATGGGCTGTTCGAATTCGAGGAAGTTCAGGTTCATTCTATGATTTTCGTCCCAAGAGACTGTAAACGTTACCGGTTGGGGCCCCCGGGAGCAAGCCCAAGAGCGCTTCTAGGCGTAAGCCGCTTCGGCGGGGGCGCTCACGGCGCGGGAGGCATATGACAGCGTGAAGTTCTCGATGCCCACCAGGGTCTCCAGGGCCCGCACCAGCGTCTCGGAGGGGCGTATGCGCCAGCTGTCCAGCTGCGTCACGGGGGCCACGTAGCGCTGCCCCTGGTGGCTGAAACGCACCTGCATGCTGACGGGGACCCGTCCGCCCTGACCCGGTCTCAGGATGCTCTCCAGGCGCTTGATGAACTCATGGGTCAGGACCTCCTTGTCCACCACGATCTCCAGGCGCGCGAGGCGTCGCTCGCGGAGCGCATCCAGCTCGTACATGTCCTTGACCCGGTTGATGCGCCAGGACCGGTTGAAGTCATCGAAGCTGCAGCCACCCTCCACCACCAGGATGCGGTCCTTCAGGGCCACGTTCTTGTACTTGATGAAGCCGTCCTCGAAGAACACCACTTCCATGCGGCCGGTGTTGTCATCCAGGGTCAGGATCACCCGGTTACCCTTCTTGCGTATGCCGAGCAGGAGGCCCGCGATGGTCACGTTGCGCGGCCGGCTGAAGACCCGCTCACCGGTGGGCGACGAAGCCGGCGGGGTCTCGCTGGCGAGCTCGCCCAGGCTGTCGGTGGTCACCTGCTTCAGTTCGCGCACGTAGCGGTTGATGGGATGGCCGGTGAGGTAGAGGCCCAGGGTCTCGTTCTCGCCCCGTAGCCGCTCCGCCTCGTCCCAGTCCGGCAGGACCTTCAGGGGCGCCGCGATCTTCTCCGGTGTCGGGGCCGCGGCGGCGAGACCGAACATGTCGTTCTGCCCCGCTTCGCTGGCGCGGCTTTGCTGCTGGGCCATGGCGAGGGCATCCGGCAGCCCGGCCATGAGCGTGGCACGGTTGGCGCCGAGGCAATCCATGGCGCCGGCCCGGATCATGGCCTCCAGCACCCGCTTGTTGGTCTTCTGCGCGTCCATGCGCCGGCACACGTCTTCCAGGTCCTTGAAGGGGCCCTTGGCCTCGCGCTCCGCGAGCAGGCCCTCGATCGCGGCAAGGCCCACGCCCTTGATGGCGCCGAGCCCGTAGCGGATGGTCTCGGCGTCCGCCACCGCGAACTTGTAGTCGGAACGGTTGATGTCCGGCGGCTCGATCTTGAGCTCGATCTGGCGGCACTCGTGGATGAATCCCACCACGTTGTCTGTGTGGTCCATGTCGGAGGACAGCACCGCCGACATGAAGTGGGCCGGATAGTGGGCCTTCAGCCACGCGGTCTGGTAGGAGAGCACGGCGTAGGCGGCGGAATGGGACTTGTTGAAGCCGTAACCCGCGAACTTCTCCATCAGGTCGAATATGTAGGTGGCGAGCTTGCCGTCCACGCCGTTCTTCACGGCGCCCTCGGTGAAGATGCTGCGCTGCTTCGCCATCTCCTCCGCCTTCTTCTTGCCCATGGCGCGGCGCAAGAGGTCGGCGCCACCGAGCGTGTAACCCGCCAGTACCTGGGCGATCTGCATCACCTGTTCCTGGTAGAGGATCACGCCGTAGGTGGGGCGCAGGATCGGTTCCAGTTTCGGGTGCGGGTAGTCCACCTTCTGCCGGCCGTGCTTGCGGTTGATGAAGTCATCCACCATGCCCGACTGCAAGGGCCCGGGGCGGAACAGCGCCACCAGCGCCACGATGTCCTCGAAGCGGTCCGGCTGCAGGCGCCGGACGAGGTCGCGCATGCCGCGGGATTCCAGCTGGAACACGGCGGTGGTCTGGCAGCGCTTCAGCAAGGCATAGGTGGCGGTGTCATCCATGGGTAGCGCGCCCATGTCCAACGCGGGTTCCCCAGCGGCGGCGCGCTCCTTGTTGATGGAGCGCACGGCCCAGTCGATGATGGTGAGGGTACGCAGGCCCAGGAAGTCGAACTTCACGAGGCCCACGGCCTCCACGTCGTCCTTGTCCAGCTGGGTCACCGGGTGGTGGCCGCCCGCTTCGCAGTAGAGCGGCGTGAAATCGGTGAGTTCGGTGGGCGCGATGACGACGCCGCCGGCGTGCTTGCCGGCGTTGCGCGCCAGCCCTTCGAGGCGCTTGGCGAGATCGATGAGCTGGTGCAGCTCATCGTCTGACTCGTAGAGCGCGGCGAGTTCGGAGACGTCCTGCAGCGCCTTGTCCAGGGTGATCTCCAGCTCCATGGGGATGAGCTTGGCGATCTTGTCCACGTAGCCGTAGGGATGGCCGAGCACGCGACCCACATCGCGCACGACGGCGCGCGCGGCCATGCTGCCGTAAGTGATGATCTGGGAGACGCGCTGCGGGCCGTAGCGTTCGGAGACGTAGTCGATGACCCGGTCGCGGCCTTCCATGCAGAAGTCCACGTCGAAGTCCGGCATGGAGACGCGCTCCGGGTTCAGGAAGCGCTCGAACAGGAGGTCGTGCTCGATGGGGTCGAGGTCGGTGATCCCCAGGCACCAGGCCACCAGCGAACCGGCGCCGGAGCCGCGGCCCGGACCCACCGGCACTCCGTGGTTGCGGGCCCAATCGATGAAGTCGGCCACGATGAGGAAGTACCCGGGGAACTTCATCTGGATGATCACGCCGAGCTCGAAATCGAGCCGTCCGCGGTAGATCTGCTCGGTCTCGGTTCGCCTCGCGCTGGCCCGTTCCAGCACCTTCTTCAGCCGCTGCTCCAGGCCGCGGCCGGCTTCGGCCCTCAGGAAACTGTCGGTGGTGTGGCCTTCCGGCACCGGGAAGGCCGGCAGGTAGTTCTTGCCGAGTTCGAGATGCAGACTGCAACGGCGCGCGATCTCCACCGAGTTCGCCAACGCCTCCGGCAGGTCCGAGAAGAGCTCGGCCATCTCCTCCGGGGTCTTGAGATACTGCTGTTCGCTGTAGAGGTGCGGACGGCGCGGATCGTCCAGCACCCGTCCCTCCTGGATGCAGGTGCGTGCCTCGTGGGCCTCGAAATCGTCGGCGGCGATGAAGCGCACGTCGTTGGTGGCCACCACCGGGATGCCTGTGGCCGCCGCCATGCGGACCGCCGCCTCCAGGTATTCCGCCTCCTGGTCGCGGCCCGTCCGCTGCAACTCCATATAGAAGCGGTCAGGGAACAGGCTGCGCCAGGCGGCGAGCCGGGTATGGGCCTCCGCCTCGCGTCCCGCCAGGAGCGCCCGACCCACGTCCCCTTCCCTTCCGCCGGAGAGGGCGATGAGCCCATCTGTTCGATCCGTGAACCAGCTGCGTTCAAGCAAGGGCTGGCCACGGCTCTGGCCTTCGAGGTAGCTGCGGGTGATGAGGGACGAGAGGTTGAGATAACCACGATGATCCAGGCACAGGAGCGTGATGAGCGCGGCCTCGCCGTTGTCGCCCTCGCGCACCCGCAGGTCCGCGCCGACGATGGGCTTGAGGCCCGCATCCTGGGCTTCCTCGTAGAACTTGATGAGCGCGAACAGGTTGCCCTGGTCCGTGAGACCCACCGCCGGCATGCCGGCGGTCTTCACCGCTGCCATGAGTTCCGGCACGCGGATCACGCTGTCCGCCAGTGAGTACTCGGTGTGCAGCCTCAGGTGCACGAAGCGCGGCGTCATGCGCGCGCCTCCAGGCTCAGGCGCACCGGGGCGAAGCTGCGGCGATGCACGGCGCAGGCTCCATGGCGCTCCAGGGCCGCGAGATGCGCCGGCGTGGAATAACCCTTGTGCTCGTCGAAACCGTAGACCGGATAGAGGGCATGCAGGCGACGCATGGCCGCGTCCCGTTCCACCTTGGCGAGTATGGAGGCGGCGCTGATGGACGTGACCCTGAGGTCCCCCTTGATGATGGTGGTCACCGGCTGCTTCACGGGTGGGCTCTGGTTGCCGTCCACCCACACTTCCTCGGGTTCGACACCGAGCGCCGCCACCGCCCGCGCCATGGCGAGCAGCGAGGCTTGCAGGATGTTGATGCGGTCTATCTCCTCATGGTCCGCCCAGGCCACGGCCCAGGCGCGGGAGCGCTCGCGGATGTCGGCGGCGAGATCCTCACGCTGCTCCGCGCTGAGGAGCTTGGAATCCTTGAGGCCGCGGATGGGGCGCGCCGGGTCCAGGATGACGGCAGCCGCCATCACGGGACCGGCCAAGGGGCCGCGCCCCGCCTCGTCCACGCCCGCCACCAATAGGGTGGCGCTAACCTTGATGCGTCTCAACCCCGTCATGCGCGCCATCCTACACCTGCGCGGCGCGACGTGATTCGATGAGGTCCAGCACCGCTGCGGCAGCCCGATCATCCGCGCCCCGGCGCAGGACGCCGCGCAGTTCCATCAGGCCCCGGATCTGCCGGTCACGCAGTTTCGCGTCATCCAGCAGAGCCAAGAGCGTCGCGCCCATGGCTTCGGGCTCGGCATCGGACTGCAGGAACTCCGGCACCAGCTCCCGCCCTGCCAGCAGGTTCGGCAACGATACGTAGGGGATGTCGAGCCGTTTGACGGCGCGCACATAGAGGTAGCTGAGGCCCGAGAGCTTGTAGGCCACCACCATGGGCAGCTTGAACAGCATGGCTTCCAGCGCGGCTGTGCCGGAGGCGATCAGTGCCGCGTCGGCCGCGCCCAGCACCGCGTGGGCGTGTCCTTCCACCAGCGTCACCGGCAGGTCCGGCTGGAAACTGCGTATCTGTTGCTTCAGGAGCTGGTTGATGGCGGGAGTCGCCGCCGGGATCACAAAACCGAGCTTGGGATCCTGCGCGTACAGCCAGGCGGCGGTATCCAGGAATATCCGCCCCAGGCTCTTGATCTCGGAGCGGCGGCTGCCGGGCAGCAATGCCACGATGCGGCAATCCTGCTGGAGATGCAGCTGCTCACGCAGGGCATGACGGTCCGGGTGGTCAGGGATCACGTCCGCCAGGGGATGTCCCACGAACACGGACTTGAAACCGTGCTTCTCGTACAAGGACGGTTCGAAGGGCAGCAAGGCCAGCACCCTGTCCACCGCGGCACCCACCTTGAACACGCGCTCGGGACCCCAGGCCCAGATGGAAGGGCTCACGTAGTGGACGGTCGGGATGCCATGCCGGCGCAGCGAGTGCTCGAGGCCGAGGTTGAATGCGGGAGAATCGATGCCGATGAAGGCATCAGGCGGGTGAGCGATGAAATGGCGCTTGAGTCCGCGCCGCACCTTCAGCAGCCGCGGCAAATGGCTCAGCACCTCGGTGAAACCCATCACCGCGAGAGCCTCGGCGGGATAGAGCGCCTCGCAACCGGCGGCCTGCATGAGCGGCCCTGCTACGCCCTCGAAGCGGGCCTCGGGCACGCGAGCCTTGATGGCGCGGATCAGGCCTGCGCCCAGGAGATCGCCTGAACTCTCACCCGCCACGATGCCGATGCGCATGGATATCCTCTTTGATTCGCAAAAATCCATCCCTGAATTTTTGCGGGTCGGCGAGCCCGGACTGCTTAACAGAGGTCCCGGCCCTGCATCCATGCAGGGCGTTCGCGGCTGACGCCGCGCACCCTTCAGCGCGTGATGCTGCGTTCGCTCTTCTCCAGGAAGCGCGCCATCAGCGCCACTTCCGGCTGGGTCTCACCCAGGGCCTTGAGCTGCTGCAACGCCTCCTCGAGCCTGAGATCGGAGCGGTACAGCACCTTGTATGCGTTCTTGATGTTGCGCAGCTGCTCGGCGCTGAAGTCGCGGCGCTTCAGGCCTTCGCTGTTGATGCCGTGGGGCTCCACCGGCGTACCGGACACCATCACGTAGGGCGGCACGTCGCGGGTGATGTCCACGTTCATGCCGGTGAAGCTGTGGGCGCCGATGCGGACGAACTGGTGGATCTTGCTGAAGCCCCCGAGGATGGCCCAATCCTCGATGTCCACGTGCCCCGCCAGGGTGGCGTTGTTGGCCATGATGATGTTGTCGCCCAGGACGCAGTCATGGGCCACATGCACATAGGCCATCAGCCAGTTGTCGCTGCCGATCTTGGTGGTGCCCTTGTCCTGCGCGGTGCCGCGGTTCAGGGTCACAAACTCGAAGATGCTGTTGCGATCGCCGAGCTCCAGCAGCGTGGGCTCGCCGGCGTACTTCTTGTCCTGCGGCACGCCGCCCAGCGACGCGAAAGGCTGGATATGGTTCTCGCGGCCGATGCGGGTCGGGCCCTGGATGACCACGTGGGGGCCGATGACGGTGCCTGCGCCGATCTCCACGTCGGGACCGATGACGCTGTAGGCCCCGACGCTGACGCTGCTGTCGAGTCTCGCCTTGGGGTCGATGACCGCGCGCGGGTCGATGCCTTTCCCGCTCATCCCTCGTGCTTCCTCGCGGCACACATGAGCTCCGCCTCGGCGACGACCTGGCCCTCCACCTCGGCGGTGCCGGCGAACTTCCACATGCCGCGCTTGGAGGCCAGCACGCGCACCTTGAAGATGATCTGGTCCCCCGGCTCCACCGGCGCGCGGAAGCGGGCCTTGTCGATGCCGACGAAATAATAGAGTTCGTTCGAGTCCGGCGCCGCGCCGATGCTGGCGAAGGCCAGGAGCCCCGTGGCCTGGGCCATGGCTTCGAGGATCAGCACGCCCGGCATCACCGGCCGCTGCGGGAAGTGCCCCGGGAAGAACGGTTCGTTGATGGTGACGTTCTTAAGCGCCGTGAGCGTCTCGCCCGGCACGCAGTCCAGCACCCGGTCCACCAGCAGGAACGGATAGCGGTGCGGCAGCTGCTTCATGATGGCGTGGATGTCGAGGAAGGGCTTCTGCGCCATGGTTTAATCCTTGAGTTTCTTTGCGAGTTCGGCGACGCGGCGCGCCAGCGCATCCAGCTGGCGGAAGCGCACGCTGTTCTTGCGCCACTGCTGCTGCGTGTCCATGGGCAAGCTGCCGGAATACACCCCGGGCTCCGTGATCGAATGCGTCACCAGCGTCATGGCGGTGACCGTGACCCCATCGCAGATCTCCAGATGCCCGGCGATGCCCACGCCCCCGGCAATCATACAACGGCGGCCGATGACGGCGCTCCCGGCGATGGCGGTGCAGCCGGCGATGGCGGTGTGGGCACCGATGCGGACGTTGTGGCCCACCTGTATCTGGTTGTCGAGCTTGACGCCGTCCTCGATGACGGTGTCCTCCAGGGCGCCCCGGTCGATGGTGGTGCAGGCGCCGATCTCCACGTCGTCCCCCACTCGCACCGAACCAAGCTGCGGCACCTTGACCCAGCCGGTGGCATCCGGGGCGATGCCGAAACCGTCGGCGCCGATCACGGCGCCGGGGTGCAGGATCGCGCGGCGGCCGATGCTGACGTCATGGCAGAGCGTGACCGATGCGCTGAGGCGGCTGTCTTCGCCCACCTTGGCTCCGTGCATGAGCACGCAGTTGGGGCCGATGTAGGCGCGCGCGCCCACTTCGGCACCCGCCTCCACCACCGCGCCCGGGCCGATCCACGCGTCGTCGGCGACGAGCGCCTTCGCATCCACAGATGCGCGGGGATGGGCGCCACCCTTCACGGGCGACTGCGGCGCGAGCAACGCCGCCACTTTGGCGTACAGGAGATAGGGGTTCTTGGTGACGAGCGCGGGGACCTTGCAGCCCTCCGCGTCCGCCGGCGCGAGGATCACCGCCGCGGCTTTCGTGTCCGCGAGGTGGCGCTTGTAGTGTGGGTTCGCGAGGAAGGCGATGGCGCCGGGGCGCCCGTTCTGAATGGTGGCGACGGCATGCACGCGCGTGCCGCCGTCCCCCCGCACTTCCCCGCCGCAGCGGGCGGCCAGCTCAGTGAGCGTGTACCCCGCCGCCATCCGGTCAGTCGCCGCTCTTGGCGTTCCCGCTCGCCGCCTTGTAGTCCTTCTGCATCTGCGCCAGCACCTGGTCGGTGACGTCGATGGTGTTGTCGGCGTAGATCACGTTGTCGGCGAGGATCAGGCTGAACTTCTGCGCCTGGGCGAACTCCTGCGCGGCCTTGATCACGGCCTGCTGCATGGTGCTCAGGGCGGCGTTGCGGGCGAGGTTGAAGTCGTCCATGAGGTCGCTCTGCTTGCGGCTGGCATCGCGCTGCAGCTCGTCATGCTGGTTCTGCTCGTCCTGGGCCTGCTGGGCGCTCATGGTGGCGCCGTTGCGGGCCAGGTCGTCCTCCAGGTTCTTGATCTTGGTCATCTCGGCGTCGAGATCCTTCTTGCGTTGGTCGAACTTCTTCGCCATGTCGGCGTTGATGCCCTGCGCCTGCGGCGACTTCTGCATCAGCGTGCTGGTCTTGATGACGCCGATCTTGATATCGGCAGCCTGCGCGCCGACCGCCAAACCGGCGGCAGCCGTGAACAGGATGGCGAGGATGCTGGATTTGATGGTCACGTTAAGCTCCTAGAGATACGTCAGTAATAGGCGCCCAGGGTGAACTGGAAGCGCTCGGTCTGGTCGCCCGGCTTGGCGTTCATCGGGAAAGCATAGCTGAATTTCATGGCGCCCAGGGGCGTCAGGAAGGTGGCCGCGATGCCGTAGGAGGCCCGCATGTCACTGAAGCGGATCTCGCCCGGAGCGGTGAAGGCGTTGCCGAAGTCGACGAAAGCCGCCAGGCGGTAGGAACCGCTGCCGGAGGTGTCCTTGCCGAAGCGCGGCAGCACGAACTCGTTCTGCGCGTACAGCATGGTGCGTCCGCCGACCGGCAGCAGCGTGAAGGGATCCAGCGGACCCAGGGTCCCGGCGACCCAGCCGCGGACGGAATCGGGACCGCCCACGAAGAAGTTCTTGAACGGCGGGTAGGTGGTGGTCTTGCCGTAGGGCGCGCCGTAGGCGATCTGGCTGTTCAAGGCATAGATGAACTTGAACGGCAGCGGCAGGAACGCGTACTGCTGGTAGCTCAGGATGGAGTAGCGCAGGTCCCCGCCGGGTATCGCCGTGGTCAGCGTGGCCGCGCTGCGCACGCCCGCTGTCGGGAAGATGACCCGGTTCTCGGTGTCGTACACGTAGCTCAGGCTGTTCTCGAGCGTGTTGTAGCGCAATCCCGGGAACTCGCACACGAACACGAAGCCGCGTATGGGGTCGGCGCAGGCGCTCGGCGTGTAGAAGACGCTGCCGTTGTTGCCCTGCTGGATGAACTGGACGTATTCCTGCGAGCTGCCGTTGGTGGTGAACAGCTCGTTGTGTGAGTACGTCAGGCCCACGCCCCAGGCGCTGTATTCGGACAGCGGGATGTCGAAACTCAGCCCCGCGCCATAGGACGCCGTGGTGAGCGGCGAGCTGTTGATGGTGAGCGAGGAGATGCGGCTCTGGAACAGGCTCCAGGTGCGGCTCACCCCATCCACCGTGTAATAGGGGTCGGTGAAACTGAAAGTGTAGCTGTGGCCGATGGCCGTATGGTTCGCGTCCAACGACAGGCGTTCGCCCGTGCCGAGGAAGTTGGCGTTGGAGATCTGGCCGTCCAGCACCAGGCCCGACTGGCTGCCGTAGCCGATGCCGACGTTGGCGTTGCCAGGCGGCCGCTCCTTGATGTCGAAGCTCACGTCTACCAGGTTGGCGCTGCCCGGGACCGGGTTGGTCTTGACCTGCGCGTCCTCCACCCAGGCGAGGCGCTGGATGCGGATGCGCGAGCGTTCCAGGTCGAGGCTCGAGAGCCAGGCGCCTTCGAACTGGCGCATCTCACGGCGGTACACCTCGTCGTTGGTGTCTTGCGTGCCGTTGAACACGATGTGGCGCACGTAGGCGCGTTCGCCCGGATCCACCACGAAGTTGATGGACACGAGCTTGTGCTCGCGATCGATGTCAGGGATGGGGTTCACCTGGGCGAAGGCATAGCCGTCCACACCCATCCGCTTGCGCATCAGGTCGGCCGTGGCATTCAGCCTGGCCAACGAGAACGTATCGCCCGGCTGGAGCAGCAGGTAGCGCCTCAGCTGCGCTTCCGGGACGACGAAGTCGCCAGAGAGCTTGATGTCCTTGATCTTGTAGATATCGCCCTCGGCCACGCCGACGGTGATGTAGACGCTGTTGTGGTCCGGCGAGACCGCCACTTGGGTGGAGTCCACGTTGAAGTCGGCGTAACCCTGGTCCATGTAGAAGGAGCGCAGCGACTCCAGGTCGCCGACCAGTTTCTCGCGCGCGTACTCGTCCGAGCTGCCCCAGAAGGTCCAGAAATCCGAGACCTTGAGCTTGAAGATGTCCTGCAGGTCCGACTCGACGAAGTCGTGGTTGCCGACCACGTTCACGGACCGGATGCGGGCGGTCACGCCCTCGGAGATGGTCACCGCGACATCGACGCGGTTGTCACCGACGTCGCGCACGTCGGTCTTCATGGTCACGCCGTAGTGGCCGTGGCTGTAGTACTGGTCGTAGAGGTCCTGCTCGAGACCGTCGAGCACCACCTTGTTGAAGATCTGCCCTTCCGCGAGGCCAGCCTTGGTGAGGTTCTTGTTCAGGTCATCGGTCTTGACGAGCTTGTTGCCGGTGACGGTGAAGTGCGCGATGGAGGGCCGCTCCTGCACCACCACCACCAGGGTGTCGCCATCGCGCCGCAGCTCCACATCCTTGAAGAAGCCGGTCTTGTAGAGGGCGCGGATCGCCTGCTGGACGTGGGTCGCGTCCATGGTGTCGCCGATGTTGACCGGCAGGTAGTCATAGAGGGTGCCGTCGGAGATGCGCTGCAACCCCTCCAGCTGGATCTTCTTGACGATGAAGGGTTCATCTGCGTGAGCGATGGAGGCCGACAGCAGGAACACGAGGGTGGCGAGGACGAGTCCGACGCCTTTCAAATTACCCAAACGCAGGCCTCCTCAACTTAAGACGCGTAGCAGGTCGTTGTAGATCACGAACACCATCAGGGTCACGAGCAGCACCAGTCCGAAGCGCTGTCCCAGCGCCTCCATGCGCTCCGACAGGGGCGAGCCCTTCACGGCCTCGACCACGAAATACAGGAGATGCCCGCCGTCCAACACCGGGACCGGCAGCAGGTTCAGCACTCCGAGGCTTATGCTCACGAAGGCCAGGAAGTCGAGGAACGCGGTCAGGCCGTTCTCGGCGGCATAGCCGGCGTACTGGGCTATGTCGATGGGACCGCTGAGGTTGTGCCAGGACACGTTGCCGATCAACATGTTCCAGCCGGCCACCAGCGTCAGCCACGACATATCGGCGGTACGCGCCGCCCCCTTTCCCAGGGCGGCGAGCGGATTATACCGTTGTTCCACCGTCAAACTGTCATAAAAATCCCTGGCCGGCTTCGGTCCGGCGGCGCCTATCCGGCCCACGACGGTCCCGTTATCGCTGGCATCCCCGACCTTGAGGGCGAGGTCCTGACGCTGCCCCTGCCGTTCGATGACCAGGGCCAGGGTCTTGTCGGGCGAAGCACGCAGGATGAGCACCATGTCCTGCCAGGAGGCGACCGGCCTGCCGCCCACCGAGACGATACGGTCACCCGGCTTTAGCCCCGACGTCGCGGCAGTCCCGCCCGCAGCGACCTCATCGACCACCGGCGGCAGCGGCGGGACCACGGACAAGCCGAGACCGATGAGCATCTGGTTGGGTTCGGTGAGGGCCCGCGGATCAGCGATGGCGAGGGTCAGGTCCCGCTGCTGCCCCGCCGGGGTGCGGACCGTCAGCGGGAACCGGGGCCTGCGGAGTACTTCCCGGAAGAGTTCCAGCTGCACGTCATCCCAGGTCGCCGTCTCCTCGCCGCCCACGGAAGTGATCTGGTCGCCGGACTGGACACCCGCGGTCGCGGCCGCCGAAGCCGGCGTCACGTAGCCCACCACGGGCTTCAGGCCCGGGATGCCGCTCATGAACACCACCCAGTAGGCCAGGATGGCGAGCGCGAAGTTGAAGGCCGGGCCCGCCAGCACTACGGCGAAGCGCCGCGGGATGCTCTTGCGGTTGAAGGCCCGCGGCAGGTCCGCTTCCGCCACCTCGCCTTCCCGCTCGTCCAGCATCTTCACGTAACCGCCCAAGGGCAGCGCCGACAGCACGTATTCTGTGTCATCGCCCTTGCGGCGCCAGTAATAGATGGGCTTGCCGAAACCGATGGAGAAGCGCAGCACCTTGATGCCGAGCCAGCGAGCAGTGATGAAATGACCGAACTCGTGCACCGTCACCAGCACGCCGATGGTGACCACGTAGGCGAGGATGCTGATCAGGATCTGCACCTCAGGCGCTCCGGGCCAGGGCGCCGATGCGCGCCTCGCTCGCATCACGCGCACGCCTGTCCAGCGCCAGCACATCATCGAGGCTGGCGCAGCGTCCGCGCGGCACCTCTTGCAATGCGGAATCCACGAGTTCGGCGATACCGGTGAACGAGAGCCGCCCGGAGAGGAAGGCGGCCACCGCCACTTCGTTGGCGGCGTTCAGCACCACCGGCGCGCCGTCACCCTCCTCCGCCGCCTGCATGGCCAGCTTGAGGCAGGGGAAAGACTCGAGATCCGGCGGCTCGAAATCCAGGTTGCCGCGCGCAAGCATGTCCAGCGGCTCGACACCGGCCGTGAGCCGCTCCGGCCAGCCGAGACCGTGGGCGATGGGCGTGCGCATGTCAGGGTTGGAGAGCTGCGCCAGCACCGAACCATCGTCGTATTCCACCATGGAGTGGATCACGCTCTGGGGATGCACCAGCACTTCCACGCGCTCGGGGGATGTGCCGAAGAGCCAGCAGGCCTCGATGACCTCGAGCCCCTTGTTCATCATGGTGGCGGAATCGACCGAGATCTTGCGGCCCATGCTCCAGGTGGGATGGGCGCAGGCCTCCGCCGGCGTGACTTCCGCGAGCCGCTCCAGCGGCCAGCCCCGGAACGGCCCGCCGGAGGCGGTGAGCAGGATGCGGCGCACGCCCCGCGGCCAGGTGCCTGCGCGGTAACCACCGGGCATGCACTGGAACACCGCGTTGTGCTCGCTGTCTATGGGCATGAGTTCCGCGCCATGGCCGCGCACCGCGTCCATGAACAGGCCGCCGGCCATCACCAGCGCTTCCTTGTTGGCGAGCAGCACGCGTTTGCCCGCGCGGACCGCCGCCAGCGTCGCTTCCAGCCCGGCGGCACCGACGATGGCAGCCATGACGTAGGGCGCTTCCGGCATCGCCGCTGCATCCAGGAGCGATGCAGGTCCGCTGCGTACCTCGAGCTTGAGGCCATGTTCCTTCACGAGCGCGGCGAGCCGTTGGGCGGCCTTCTCATCCACCATCACCGCGAGCTTGGGCTGATGCTCCAGGCATTGCTTGAAGAGTCCGTCGACGTCCCGGTGCGCGGTGAGCGCCACCACCTTGAAACGGTCGCGGTGGCGCGCCACCACGTCCAGGGTGCTGACCCCGACGCTGCCGGTCGAACCCAGCACGGCGACGCCGATCACGGCATCACCCCGAGCGCATGCAAGCCCAGCCAGAACAAGGGTGCCGCCGCAGTCAGACTATCAACCCGGTCCAGCACGCCGCCGTGTCCGGGGAAGAAGCTGCCGCTGTCTTTCATGCCGGCCTGGCGTTTGAACAGGCTCTCGGAGAGATCGCCGACCACGGAGAGCAGCGCCGCGCACAGGCACAGCAATACGAACGGGACCGGCGCCGCCGGGAGCCAATGCAGTTCCACCGCGGCCACCACGGCGACCAGCACGAGACCGCCCGCGACGCCCTCCCAGGTCTTGCCGGGACTCACTTGCGGCGCGAGCTTGTGGCGGCCGAAGGCCCGCCCGGCGAAATAAGCCCCGATGTCGGCTGCCGAGGTGAGCAGCAGCAACACCAATAGATACCAGGGGCTTTCGGCGCGGATCGCCACCACGGCCAGCAACGCGGGCAACAGCGTGAGCAGGCCGCACAGGACCTTCACGGGCCGATTGAACCCGGTCCGCCAGAAGGCGATCCACAGCAGGCTGAACGTCCACCAGGCCAGAGCCACCACACAATAGATGAGGAGAGCCTGCGGATACGGCAGGCTACGTCCCAGCCCCCAGGCACCCACCGCCAACACGCCGAACAGGCCCGCCAACATCAGGCGCGACGCGCGCCCCGGGCTGCCGGCGAGAGCCGACCATTCCCAGGCGCCCACCAGCATCAGACCCAGCATCGCCAGCACGAACAGCCAGTCAGGCGCGAAGAAGATCAAGACCAGCGCGATGGCGCCGACCACGAGCGCGGTGATGATGCGCTGCTTAAGCACCGGCGCTCTCCTGCCGCTGTTCACCGGTCATGCCGAAACGGCGCTGGCGCGCGCTGAACCAGGCGAGGGCTTCATCGAGTTCGGGCTTCCGGAAGTCCGGCCACAAGGCGTCGGTGAAATAGAGTTCCGTGTAGGCGAGGTTCCACAGCAGGAAGTTGCTGATGCGCTTCTCGCCGCCGGTGCGTATGAAGAGGTCAGGGTCCGGACCGTCGCCGGTCTGCAGTGCGGCGCCGAAGCGCGGCTCATCCACGTCGTCGGGCCGCAAAGCCCCTGCCGCCGCCTCCGCCACGAGGTGGCGCACAGCTGAGACGATATCCCAGCGGCCGCCGTAACCCACTGCGATGTTGAGCAGCATGCGCGGGTTGGCTGCGGTGAGCGCCTCCGCCTCGGCCATGCCTCTCTGCAGGCCGGCGGAGAACGCGCTGCGATCGCCGATGAAACGCACGCGGATGCCGTTCTTGTGCAGCTCGCGCACGTCCTTGCCTAGCGCGCCGAGGAACAGCTCCATGAGCCGGCTGACCTCGCTCTCGGGCCGCTGCCAGTTCTCGCTGCTGAAGGTGAAGAGCGTGAGCACACCCACGCCGAGTTCGGTGCAATGCTCGATGATCTCGCGGGCGGTGTCGAGGCCGGCCTTGTGGCCGGCATGACGGATGAGGCCGCGGGACTGCGCCCAGCGCCCGTTGCCGTCCATGATGATGGCGATGTGCGCGGGCGGCGCGCCGGTGCGATTCTCTGTCATGTTCCGCCCTCTGGTCCCGGACCCCAAGGTCCGGCGCCTATTAAACTTCCAGCAGTTCAGCTTCCTTGGCCGCCAGTATCTTGTCGATGTCGGCGATGTGCTTGTCGGTGAGCTTCTGCACGTCATCCTGCGCGCGGCGCTCATCGTCCTCGGTGACCTTGCGGTCCTTGAGCATCGCCTTGAGTTCGGTGTTCACGTCGCGGCGTACACCGCGCACGGAGACCCGCGCCGCCTCGGCTTCCTGCTTGGCGACCTTGATGATCTCCTTGCGACGCTCCTCGGTGAGGGCGGGCATGGGCACGCGGATGACGTTTCCGGCAGTGCTCGGCATCAGGCCGAGGTCGGAGGTCATGATGGCCTTCTCGATCACCGGGATCATGGGTTTCTCCCAGGGGGTGATGGTGAGCGTGCGGCCATCGGCCACCGCCACGTTGGCCACCTGGTTCAGCGGCACGTTCTGGCCGTAGTACTCCACCCGCAGGTGGTCGACCATCGCCGGGTTGGCGCGGCCGGTGCGCAGTTTGGAGAGCGCATCCTTGAGCGTGTCGGCGCTCTTCTGCATGCGCTGGGTGGCGGTCTTCTTGAGGTCGTCGATCATCGCTTCTCTCCGTTGTCCACCAGCGTGCCCACGCTGCCGTCGCCCATGATCATGCGCATCAGGTCGCCGGCGCGCGAGATATCGAACACCCGCAGGGGGAGGTCGTTGTCGCGGCACAGCACCATGGCGGTGGCATCCATCACCATGAGCTTGTCCGAAATCACGCGGTCGTAGGTGAGGTGGTCGTAACGCTTGGCCTTGGGATCCTTCTTGGGGTCGGCGGAATACACGCCGTCCACCTGGGTCGCCTTGATGAGCAGCTCGGCGCCGGTCTCGATGGCCCGCAGGCTCGCGGCGGTGTCGGTGGTGAAGAACGGGTTGCCGGTGCCTGCGGCGAAGATGCACACCCGGCCCTTCTCCAGGTGGCGCACCGCGCGGCGGCGGATGTAGTCCTCGCAGACCTGGTTGACGCGCATGCCGGACATGACGCGGGCATAGACGCCGAGGCGCTCCAGCGCGTCCTGCAGGGCAAGCGCGTTCATGAGGGTGGCGAGCATGCCCATGTGGTCGGCGGTGACCCGATCCATGCCGCCGCTGGCGAGGCCGGCGCCGCGGAAGATGTTGCCGCCGCCGATGACCAGGCCCACCTGCACGCCGGCGTCGCGCACGTCGCGGATCTCGACGGCGAAGCGCGCCAGCACCTTGGGATCGATGCCGTAGTCGGAGGAGCCCATCAGGGCTTCGCCCGAGAGCTTGAGGAGGATGCGTTTGTAGGCGGGAGCCTGCGTAGCCATGGCGCTTTGGTTGAGTCCCGTGCGGCGGCCTATCATGCGGAGCCCCGCAAAGCGGGGCTCCTTATTGACATCGGATTGTAACGCAAACCGGCTCCGACTGGGACTGCCCGCAGCCCGGACCGCTTAATCCTCAGACTTCTTTTCAATGCCCTCGCCCACTTCAAACCGGGCAAAATGCAGCACCTCGGCGCCGGCGGCCTTCACCAGCTTCTCGACGGTCTGATCCGGGTCCTTCACGAAGGGCTGACCCAGGAGCGTCACTTCAGCCAGGAACTTCTTGAGGCGGCCTTCGACCATCTTCTCGACGATGGCTTCCGGCTTGCCGCTGTCGGCGGACTGGGCGCGGATGATCTCCCGCTCCTTGTCCAGCACCTCGGTGGCGACCTGCTCGGGCTTCACGCACAGGGGTCGGCTGGCGGCCACGTGCATGGCAATGTCCTTGGCCAGCGCCGGCGTGCCGCCTTTCATTTCAACTACAACGCCGATGCGGGTGCCATGCACGTACGTGCCAAATACATCACCCTTTGCTTTGTAGTGCACCATGCGTCGAACGCTGACATTCTCGCCGATCTTGGATACCAGGTTGCGTCGTGCGGTGTCCACGCTCTCACCGCTGGCAAGTAAAGCGTCATTCAGAGCAGCCATGTCAGCCGGCATCTTGGCAAGCGCAGTCTTGGCGACGCTAGCAGCGAATGCGGCAAACTCGTCGGTATTGGCGACGAAGTCGGTCTCGCAGTTCACTTCCACCATAGCCACTCCATCGGCCGCCTGCTCGATGGCGATGCGGCCCTCGGCGGCCACGCGGCCGGCCTTCTTGTCGGCCTTCGCCAGGCCTGACTTGCGCATGTTCTCGACCGCGAGATCGAGATCACCGCTGGATTCCGTCAGGGCCTTCTTGCACTCCATCATGCCGGCGCCGGTGCGCTCGCGCAGTTCTTTCACCATCGAAGCAGAGATCGTCATTTCTTTACACCTGATCTATATATAGGTTGCATCAGACTCGGGCGGCGTGGCCGCTTAGGCTCACTCAGCGGCGCCTTCGCCTTCCGGCTTGCGGCCACCGCCGGTCTTCTTGCGCACCGGGGCCTTCTTGCGGGCAGCCGGGGCGCCGCGGCGCTGGGCCGGAGCGCCGCCTTCTGCGGCACCGGCTTCAGCAGCCGGAGCGCCGGCTTCGCCTTCCTTGCGCGGGGCAGCGCCCTTCTTGCGGCCGCGACGGGCCTTGGGGCGGCCGTTCTCGTCGAGTTCCACGAACTCGTCATCCTCGCTGCCGCCCATCTGCGGCATGGCCTCGCGGCCGGCCAGCACGGCGTCGGCGATGCCCGCGGCATACAGCTCGACGGCGCGGATGGCGTCGTCGTTGCCCGGGATCACGTAGTCGATGCCGTCGGGGGAATTGTTGGTATCGACGATGCCGACGATCGGTATGTTGAGCTTGCGCGCCTCGGCGATGGCGATCTTCTCGTGACCGACGTCGATGACGAACAGCGCATCCGGCAGGCCGTTCATGTCCTTGATGCCGCCGAGGCTCTTCTCTAGCTTCTCCATCTCACGGCGCAGGCGGATGACTTCCTTCTTGCCCAGGCGCTCGAAGGTGCCGTCCTCGGACTGGGCAGTGAGCTCCTTCATGCGGCGGATGGACATGCGCACAGTCTTGTAGTTGGTGAGGGTGCCACCCAGCCAGCGCTGGTTGACATAGGGCATGCTGGAGCGGCGCGCCTGCTCACCGATGGTGTCACGCGCGGCACGCTTGGTGCCCACGAACAGGATGGTGCCGCCGTCGGAGACGAGGCGCTTCACGAACTCGGAAGCCTCGTTGTACATCGGCAAGGTCTTCTCGAGGTTGACGATGTGGATGCGGCTGCGTTCGCCGAAGATGAACGGCGCCATCTTCGGGTTCCAGAAACGGGTCTGATGGCCGAAATGCACGCCAGCTTCGAGCATCTGGCGCATGGACATGGGGGTAGCGGACATGGGACTAGACTCCAAAAATTCGGAACGCCCTGCAAGCAGGGAAGTTCCTGGGGTTAGGCCTCCATACGCCCCGTGTCGTGACCCGGATCGGCTTTATGAGCCGGCGGGCACCCCACGAACGGTTAATAGCGTATGTGTGGGTTTAAAAACACCGGCTTCGGCCCCCATATAGGGGTCTCGACCGGCTGGATTTGCCAAAAAAGGCCGCGCTTTATACCATGAGACCCCATTAAAACGCAACGCAGGCAAGGGTTTAGGCCCATTTCCCCTGCCCCAGACCCCTAAAAAGAGCCCATGCCCGTCACCATCAAGACCCCCGAAGAACAGACCAAGATGCGCGAAGCCGGCCGCCTGGCCGGCGAGGTCCTAGACATGATCGGCCCCTACGTGAAGCCGGGGGTGACCACCGACGAGCTGGACCGCATCTGCAACGAATACATCGTGGGAGTGCAGAAGACCATCCCGGCGAACGTGGGCTACAACGGCTTCCCCAAGACCATCTGCTCCTCCGTGAACCACGTGGTCTGCCACGGCATCCCCAACGACAAGAAGCTCAAGAACGGCGACATCATCAACATCGATGTCACCGTCATCAAGGACGGCTTCCACGGCGACACCAGCAAGATGTACTTCGTGGGTGAGCCCTCGGTGCTGGCCCGCCGCCTGGTGCAGGTGACCCACGACGCCATGCTCATGGGCATCGAGATGGTGAAGCCCGGCACCCGCCTCGGCGACATCGGCCATGCCATCCAGCAGTTCGCGGAAGGTCACGGCTTCTCGGTGGTGCGGGAGTACTGCGGCCACGGCATCGGCCGCGTCTACCACGAGGACCCGCAGGTGCTGCACTACGGCAGCCCCGGCATCGGCCTGGAACTCAAGGCCGGCATGACCTTCACCATCGAGCCCATGATCAACGCTGGCAAGCGCCACGTGAAGACGCTGCCGGACGGCTGGACCGTGGTCACCAAGGACCATTCGCTCTCGGCCCAGTGGGAGCACACCGTACTGGTGACCCCCACCGGCCATGAGATCCTCACGCGCCGGGCCAACGGCGAAGTCTGAAGGCGTGAGCGCCACCCCCGTCTCCGGCGCACTCCCCTCCCTGTTCGACCCGGATGCACTGCGACGGGCCGTGACCCAGGCCGGCACCTCGCCGGCCGCCCTGCGCCGGCTCTTGAAGCAGGGCGATGCGGAACTCAAGCAACGCTATGAAGCGGGCTCACCGGTGGCCGTGCTGGTGCGGGCCCGCGTGTCCCTGGTGGATGCGCTCCTCGCCCAGACCTTCCAGCTGCATCTCGCCGGCACCGAAGCGGAACTCACGCTAGTGGCGGTGGGCGGCTACGGCCGCGGCGAGCTGCACCCCGCCTCCGACATCGACATCCTGCTGCTGGTGAAGGAACGGGATGGCGGTCGGCAGCGGGAACGCATCGGCGCCTTCGTCACCGCGCTCTGGGACTTAGGGCTGGATGTGGGCCAGAGCGTGCGCACCGTGGACGAATGCGTGGAGCACGCGCAAGGCGACATCACCGTCGCCACCAGCCTCATGGAAGCGCGCCGACTCCTGGGGGACGAGACCTTATTCCAGCGCATGCGCAGCGCCACCGGGCCACAACGGATCTGGCCCTCCCAGGTGTTCTTCGCCGCGAAACTGAAGGAGCAGCAGGAGCGGCACGCCAAGTATCACGATACCGCCTACAAACTCGAACCCAACGTGAAGGAGGGACCCGGCGGGCTGCGGGACATCCAGATGGTGGGTTGGGTGGCGAAACGCCACTTCGGCGCCGACACCCTGCACGGCCTGGTGGACCACGGCTTCCTGACGGAGGACGAATACCAGCGTCTCTCTGCCGCCCAGGACTACCTCTGGCGCATGCGCTTCGGCCTGCATCTGCTGAACGGACGGCGCGAGGACCGGCTGCTGTTCGATGGGCAGATCAAGCTCGCCAAGCTCGCGGGCTTCCAGGACGCGCCCCAGAACCTGGGCGTCGAACAGTTCATGCAGCAGTACTACCGCACCGTGCTGGAAGTCTCGCGCCTGAACGAGATGCTGCTGCAGCTCTTCGATGAGGCGATACTGAATCCCTCCCAGGGCGAAGCCACCCCCTTGAGCCCCGATTTCGCGGACCGGGGCGGCTTCCTCACCACCCGCTCGCCCGACCTCTTCGAGCGCAAGCCGGCGGCGCTGCTGGACATCTTCCACGTGCTGGAACAGCACCCGCGCCTGAAGGGCGTGAGCGCCGAGACCATCCGCCGCCTCCTGCGCAGCATCGGCAAGATCGACGAGGGCTTCCGGGCCGAACCCACCCACCGGGAACTCTTCATGGCCATCCTGCGGGAACCCCAGGGCGTGACCCATGAGTTGCGTCGCATGAACCGCTATGGGGTGCTGGGCCGCTACCTGCCCGCCTTCGGCGCCGTCGCCGGGCGCATGCAGTACGACCTCTTCCACGCCTACACGGTGGATGAGCACACCCTGTTCGTGGTGAGCAACCTGCGCCGCTTCGCCCTCGCCCGCTATGACCATGAGTTCCCTCTCTGCAGCCGTATCCTGCAGACCCTGCCGAAGCCCGAGATCGCCTACCTCGCGGGTCTGTTCCACGATATCGCCAAGGGCCAGGGCGGCGACCATTCCGAACTGGGGGCCGTGGAGGCCGAACAGTTCTGTGTGGATCACGGGCTCTCCCGTTACGATGCGCGGCTCTGCGCCTGGCTGGTGCAGCATCACCTGCTGCTCTCCATCACCGCGCAGAAGAAGGACATCAGCGACCCGGAAGTGATCCAGGCCTTCGCCGCCAAGGTGGGCGACCAACTGCATCTCGATTACCTCTACGTGCTGACGGTGGCGGACGTGCGCGCCACCAACCCGGACCTGTGGAACTCCTGGAAGGCTAACCTCTTCGCCGAACTCTACCAACGGGCGAGCCTGATGCTGCGGCGCGGCCTGGAGGCGCCCCTGGACAAGGAGGAACTCATCGGCGATACCCAGCGCCATGCCTCCGACCTCCTGCGAGAGCAGGGTCTGGAGCCCGACGCGGTGCAGAAGGTCTGGGCGCAGCTCTCGGAGGAATACTTCCTGCGGCACAACGCCAACGAGATCGCCTGGCACACGGCGAACCTGGCGGCTCGCCTGCACGGGGATGCTCCCCTGGTCTTCCTTCGCCCTCACACGGAACGAGGCGGCACGGCAGTCTGCGTCTATTCACGCCACGATGATTTCATCTTCGGTCGCGTGACGGCCGTGCTCTCCCAGCTCGGCCTCACCATCCTCGACGCCCGTATCGTGCCAGTGGGCAGTGACGCGAGCCTGGACGATTACGTAGTGCTGGAAGACACCGGCGCGCCCATAGAGGACCCGGAACGCCTCGCCGAGATCGAACAGGTGCTGCTGCGGGAGATCAACCGCAAGAACGCCTCGCCGATCTCCGTGACCCGGCGGGCGCCGCGCCAGGTGCGCATGTTCACCACGCCCACCCATATCCAGTTCAGCGATGACCGGCGCAACCGGCGCACGGTGCTGGAGATCACCGCCGGCGACCGGCCGGGCCTGCTGTCCCAGATCGGCCAGGCCCTGAAAGCCTGTGGCGTGCGGCTGCAGAACGCCAAGATCACCACCGTGGGCGAACGGGCCGAGGACGTGTTCTTCATCACCGATGCCGAGCACCGTCCCTTGGACGATGCCGCGGCCCGGGAAGCCTTACAGGCCGCATTGCTCACCCGCATAGGGGAGCGCGGCTGAGACAGGGAACCCTGGGCGATGGCAGAATGGCTGGGCTTAAGACATACCTTATATAGATGGGGACCCGAGTGAACACCGCCGACATCCGCTCGCGCATCGAACAGGCTTTCGAGAGCCGTGACGCCCTCACCCCCCAGACTGCTGACGCCGCCCTGAAACAGGCGGTGGAAGACGCGGTCGGGTTGCTGGACCGGGGCGAGGCGCGGGTGGCTGAGAAGCTGGACGGCCAGTGGGCCGTGAGCGAGTGGCTGAAGAAGGCGGTGCTGCTCTACTTCCGCCTGCACCCGAACCAGGTGGTGGAAGGGGGCCATACCCGCTACTACGACAAGGTCCCCCTCAAGTATTCCAAGCACGACGCCGCCGCCTTCGCCAAGGAAGGCGCGCGCATCGTGCCGGACGCCATCGTACGGCGCGGCGCGTTCATTGGACCAGATGTAGTCCTGATGCCAAGCTACGTGAACATCGGCGCCTATGTGGGCCGCGGCAGCATGGTGGACACCTGGGCCACCATCGGCTCCTGCGCCCAGATCGGCGAGCGCGTGCACATCTCCGGCGGCGCCGGCATCGGCGGCGTGCTGGAGCCGCTGCAGGCCTCTCCCACCATCATCGAGGATGACTGCTTCATCGGCGCCCGCTCCGAGATCGTGGAGGGTGTGGTGGTGGAACAGGGAGCCGTGATCTCCATGGGCGTGTTCATCGGCCAGAGCACCCGCATCTATGACCGCGAGACCGGCCAGATCCTGTACGGGCGCGTGCCGGCCGGAGCGGTGGTGGTGCCGGGCAGCCTGCCCTCCGCCGACGGCAAGTACAGCCTCGCCTGCGCCGTGATCGTGAAGCGCGTGGATGCCAAGACCCGCGCCAAGGTCGGCATCAACGAACTCCTGCGAAGCATCTGACATGAGCGCCGTATTCGACCTCACCCAGGAACTCGTCTCACGCCGTTCCCTCACGCCGGACGATGCCGGCTGCCAGGCGCTCCTTTCAGGCCGCCTGAAGGCGCTCGGCTTCACCACCGAAGACATGCGCTTCGGTCAGGTGGATAACCTCTGGGCCCGGCTCGGCAAGACAGGTCCGTTACTGGTGTTCGCCGGCCATACCGACGTGGTGCCCACAGGCCCCTTGGAACAGTGGAAATCGGACCCCTTCCAGCCCGTGGTGCGTGACGGCTTGCTGTACGGTCGCGGCACCGCGGACATGAAGGGCGGCCTCGCGGCCATGCTGGTGGCGGTTGAGCGCTATCTAGCGGCCAAGCCCGCCATGAAGGGCAGCATCGGTTTCCTCATCACCAGCGACGAGGAAGGCCCGTCCGTGGACGGCACCGTAAAGGTGGTGGAGAAGCTCCAGGGGCGCGGCGAGAAGATGGACTGGTGCGTATTGGGTGAACCTTCATGCCTGGAGCGCTTCGGCGATACCCTGCGCAACGGCCGGCGCGGCTCCCTCACCGGTATCCTCAAGGTGGAAGGCATCCAGGGCCACGTGGCCTATCCGGAACGGGCCGATAACCCGATCCACCGGGTCGCCCCTGCCCTCGCTACCCTCATCAATGAACGCTGGGACGAAGGCAACGCCTTCTTCCCGCCCACCAGCTTCCAGATCTCCAACTTCAACTCCGGCACCGGTGCCGGCAACGTGATCCCGGGCGATGCCACGGTGCGCTTCAACTTCCGCTATTCCAGCGCCGTGACCAAGGAAGAGCTGAAGGCCCGCGTGCATGCGGTATTGGATGAGCACCGGCTCAAGTACAGCATCGACTGGCGCCCCATGGGCGACCCTTTCCTCACGGCGCCCGGGGACCTGAGCCTCGCCATGCAGGACGCGGTGGAGAGAGCGACGGGGCTGCGTCCCAAGCTCGATACCGGCGGCGGCACTTCGGACGGGCGCTTCATCGCCCCCACCGGCGCCCAGGTGATCGAATTCGGCCCACGCAATGCGAGCATCCACAAGATAGATGAATGCGTGGCGGTGAAGGAGCTGGAACAGCTCGTGGATATCTATTTAGACGTGCTCAAGCGCTTACTTGGCTGATCGCTTCCAGTTCACCGCGAACCCGCCTAAGCCTAAGCCCACAAACCAGAGTAGCAACCATTCAGGCATGGTCAGCCCTAAGAAGCGCCATGTCACGATGGAGCAATCCGCGCTGCCGGTGAAGGCCTTCACCAGGAACTGCCCGAAGGGCAGGTGCGCGAAGAGATAGCCGAAGCCCGGGCCGCAGGGCGGCGCCAGTTCTTCCGGCAGATGCTGCACATAGATGTGGCGGATGGCCACGGCCGTGCCGCCGACGGCCAGGATGAGGATCAATCCCCCGTAGACCCGGCTTCCCCACCCTCTCGGGTTCTGCAGGGCAGCGGCCAGGAACACGAGCCCCAGGCCGATGACCGCGACCCGCTGGAAGATGCACAGCATGCAGGGATCGAGGTGCATGTAGAACTGGGCGTAGAGGGCATAGCCCATGAGGGCGGCGCAGAGCACGAAGCCCAGGAGGTTCGCCTGGCGGCGTTGCATGAACATGAGATGAGACTCCGGGCCCATGGTCCTAGGAAGACCATGATGCCCGGCCGATTATTTCACTGCAACTGAGTGGGATGACGCCGCAGAAGCGTCGCGAGCGAAGATGGGGCTAGGCGTGCGAGGCGAGCAGGAGGGAGTGCACTCTTATGTGCATGACTGACTGCGAGCCCGAAGCACAACAACGCCCCATCGAGCGCAGCAGCTTCTGCGTCAACGGCGGTCCAGGACTTCTCGTTCCATGGCCTCATAGCCCGTGTGGCGCACATCCTTGCCGCGCACGAGATAGATAGTGTATTCGCAGATGTTCTTGGCATGGTCGCCGATGCGCTCCAGGGCGCGGGCCGACCACATCACGTCCAGCACCCGGCGGATGGTGCGCGGGTCTTCCATCATGAAGGTGATGGACTGGCGCGAGAGGGCGTCGTACTCCCCGTCCACCCGCTCGTCTTCCTTGGCCACGCGGAACGCGGCTTCCGCGTCCAGGCGGGCGAAGGCATCCAGCGCGTCGTGCAACATGCTGCGCACGTGGTTGCCGAGGTGCTCGATCTCGCGGTAGTTGCTGGTGGGGCGTTCCTGCTCGGCGAGGCGGGCTGCGAACCGGCCGATCTTCTCCGCCTCGTCGCCGATGCGCTCGAGGTCAGTGATGGTCTTGATGATGGCGAGGATCAGGCGCAGGTCGCTGGCCGCGGGCTGGCGGCGCGCGAGGATGCGGCTGCACTCCTCGTCGATGGAGATCTCCATCTGGTTGACCTTGTAGTCATGCTGCTCGATGGCGCGGCCGAGGGTGCTGTCCCCTTCGGTGAGGGCCTTCAGGGCATCCACGATCTGCTGCTCCACGAGACCGCCCATGGCCAGTACGCGGTTGCGTATGTCCTCGAGTTCCTCGTTGAACTTCTGCGAGATGTGATGTGTGAGGTTCAGTTTGTCTACCATGTTGCACCCGCGTCGTTGGCCCAATTGCCGCGGCTTTCCCAGTATATACCCGGATGCCGCGGCGTCACGTTTTCGGTCAGGCGGTGCGCGCTTCGCGCGCCAGCCGCTCCATGGGGAAATGGCACGTGAAGGTGCTGCCCTTCCCCGGTTCGCTCTCGACTTCCAGATCCGCATCGTGCCGCTGCAGCACGTGCTTGACGATGGCAAGGCCCAGCCCCGTGCCGCCGCTGTCGCGGCTGCGGGAGCGGTCCACTCTATAGAATCGTTCCGTCAAACGCGGAAGGTGCTCCGGGGCGATGCCGACGCCGGTGTCGGTCACCGACAGGCGCGCACCGTCCTCCTCCACCCACCAGCGCAGGGTCACCCGGCCGGAATCGGGGGTGTAGCGCATGGCGTTGAACACCAGATTCGAGAAGGCGCTGAACAGCTCGCTCTCGGAGCCCAGCACCCAGACCCCGTCCTTGACCTCCACCACCACGTCGCGCGGACCATGCCCCAGCGCCAGGGCATCCCGCTGCACCCGCTGCAGCAGGCCCGGCACGTCCACCGGCGCGAAGGGCGCCTCGCGGGCCTCGGTCTCCAGGCGCGACAGTTCCAGCAGGTCCTTGATGATGGCCAGCATGCGCTGCATCTGGTGTTCCATCTCCGCCAGCGGCACGCCCCAGTCATGCTCCAGGCGCGGGTCGGCGCGCATGGCGTCCAGGTAGCCGCCCACCACCGTGAGCGGCGAACGCAGCTCGTGGGAGGCGTTGGCGACGAAGTCCCGGCGCATCTCCTCCAGGCGGTGCAGGCGCGAGATGTCCCGCGCGATCAGCAGGCGCTGATCGCTGCCGTAGGAGACGACCCGCAGCTGGATGCGCACACCGGGCGAGGCCGGGGCCGGGATGTCCACCGGCTCGTCGAAGTTGCCATGACGCAGGTAGCCGACGAAATCCGGATGGCGGATGAGGTTGCCGATGCGCCGGCGCAGGTCCTGCCCGGGCCGCAGGCCCAACAGCCGTTCGGCAGCATCGTTGAACCAGATGATCTCCCACAACGGATCCAGCAGCACGATGGCGTCCGGCATGGCGGCGGTGGAGTTGCGGAACTCGCGCAGCAGGTAGGCGATGCGGCGCTTGCGCTCACGGTCACGGCGGCGCAGGCGGTAGAAATGGTTGAAGAGCTCGCCCCAGACGCCGAGGGATGCGGGCGTGGCGAGCTGCCGACCCCGGCGCAGCCAGGCATCCAGGCGGTAGAGATTGAAGAGATGCCAGCAGAGATAGACGAAGGTGGCGGCGAAGAGCCACGCGAAGAGATGATGGAATATGAAATACAGCACCACGGCCAGGAGGCCGAGGAACAGTGCGACGGTCGCTTCCTGACGCCAGCTTGGATTCATTGCACCGTGGCCTGGGCCGAGAAGCGGTAGCCGCTGCCGCGCACGGTCTGGATATACGCGTCGCAGCCATGGGGCTCCAAGGCCTTGCGCAGGCGGCGGATGTGCACATCCACGGTGCGCTCCTCGATGTAGACGTTGCCGCCCCACACCCGGTCCAGCACCTGGGCGCGGCTGAACACCCGCTCCGGCTGGGACATGAAGAACTTGAGCAGGCGGTATTCAGTGGGGCCGAGGGTGACCTCGGTACCTTCGGCGCTGACCCGGTGGCTGGCGGGGTCGAGCTTGAGATTGCCCACCGTCAGGGAATCGCCTTCCGCCCCCGCGGCACGGCGCAGCAACGCCTGGATGCGCGCCACCAACTCGCGGGCGGAGAAGGGTTTCGTCAGGTAATCGTCGGCGCCGCTCTCCAGCCCCAGGACCTTGTCGTCCTCGGCGGCGCGGGCCGTCAGCATGATGATGGGGAGTTCGCGTGTGGCGTCTTCCCGGCGCAGGGAGCGGGCGAACTCGAGGCCGGAGAGGTCCGGCAGCATCCAGTCCAGCAGCACCAGGTCGGGCCGCCGGTCCGCCACGGCATGGCGTGCGGTGGTGGCATCCTCTGCCTCCCGGACCGCGAAACCGGCACGTTTGAGGGTGAAGACCACCATCTCACGGATGGCCCGCTCGTCTTCCACCACCAATATCTGTTTCTCTTCCATGCTTTTCCCGCCCGGTCCAAAAGGGGGTGGGACCGGCCGAAATATTAAAGCAAGGTAACATGACAGCCCTGTTAAAAGGACGGCCAGCCCGTAGGCCTATTGGGGCTTGGGGGTGGCGACCTTGTCCCGCAGATACACCGGCAGGGCCTGTTCCGGGGACACCGCCTGCCCCGCCCGGAACGCCTTCTCTGCCAGGCGTGCGATATCCCCTGCCATGGGCAGGAGCGCCCCATCGAGGCCGCTGAGCTGACCGACCCGGCCCCTGAGCACATCCCCATAGGCCAACCACCCAGGGCCGGCTCCGAACCAGGTACCGGCAGGCGGCGACACATCCTGAGGCGGGCTCAAGGCCTCCTGCGTGAGCGCCGTCAGGCTCTGCGCAGTGACCGAATAGGCTGCCCAATAGACCTCGTGCATGCGTGCATCCAGGCAGGCCAGCACCCGCTCCTGTCCGTGGATACGCTGCGCGGCAACCGCCAAGGCCGCCAGATCCGAGACCGGCACCACCGGCAGACCCGCCCCATAGGCGAGGCCCTGGGCCACGGCGGTCGCGACCCGAAGGCCGGTGAAGGCGCCGGGCCCCCGGCCGAAGGCGATGGCATCCAGGCCTTTCAGACCCAGGCCCGCTTCCGCCAACAGGCGCTCCACCATGGGCAAGACGCTCTCCGCCTGCACCCGCTCGGCGGGCGCGTCCAACTCCGTGAGGCGGCCATCCACCATCAGCGCCACGGAACAGCGCGGACCAGCGGTGTCGAGGGCCAGGAGCTTCACGCTCATGCCACCTCCTCCAGCACCGTGCGCAGGAAATCCGTCACCTCCGCGAGGTCGCGGGTCGGTTTCATGGGCGGCAGGCTGTCCCTGAACACCCGCCCATAGGGTTTGCCGTGCAGGCGCGGGTCGCAGATCATCATCACGCCCTTGTCGCTGGCATCACGGATGAGACGGCCGACGCCCTGCTTCAGGGCGATCACCGCCTGGGGCAACTGGTACTCCATGAAGGGATTGCGGCCCTCCTCCTTCATGAGGTCGAGCCGGGCCTTCAGCACCGGATCGCCGGGCGAGGCAAAGGGCAAGCGGTCGATGATCACCACCGAGAGCGCCGGACCCTTCACGTCCACTCCTTCCCAGAAACTGGAGGTGCCAAGCAGCACGGCGTTACCCATCTCCCGGAAGGTCTCCAGCAGACGCCGCCGGGGCATCTCTCCCTGCACCAGCAAGGGGTAATCCAGGCTGCCGCGCAGGATCTCCGCCGCTTCCTTGAGGGCGCGATGGCTGGTGAAGAGCATGAAGGCGCGCCCGCCGCTGGCCTCGATGACGGGCCGTGCCGCCGCCACCACCGCGCGGGTGTAACCGGGGTCGTCCACCGCCGGCATGCGCTGGGGCATGTAGAGCAAGGCGTGACGCGCGAAGTCGAAGGGGCTGCCGAGCAGGAGTTCTTCGGCTTCCGCCACGCCCAGGCGCTCGCGGTAATGGCCGAACTCGCCGCCCACCGAGAGGGTGGCCGAGAGAAACACCCAGGCACCGGGGTTCTGCTGCATGCGCGCGGCGAAGCGCTCGGCGGCATCCAGGGGCGTGATGTTGAAAGAGGTATGGCGGCCGAACTGCTCGATCCAACGCACTTGGCGGCGCTGGTCGTCGTCGAGGAAAGCCTCCAGGCGCGTATGCATCACTTCGGCCCGCTCGCGGCAGTTCTCCAGGCCGCGGGAGCGCGGCGCCAGCACGTCGAGGGCCGGCTTAAGCTCATCGAAAGCAGCCAGCACGCCCTCGAGCTGCGTGCGCAGGCGCTTGGCATTGGGCAGCCTGTCCCATTCCTGGCGGCCCGTGCCCTCGGCCAGCAAGGGCCGCAGGGCCGCGAGCGTCGCCTCGAAATCCTTGAACTGCTTCTCGAGCTCCGGCATGTCCGCCGCGCTCTGGGTGTACTCGGAGCGCAGGTCCTGCAGCCAGTCGGCGAGCTGGCGGGTCGAGACGCTGATCCCGAAATACTGGGTCGCGATGTCCGGCAGCTGGTGGGCCTCGTCCACGATGATGGCATCCGCTCCGGGCAGCAGCTCGCCGAAACCATCTTCCTTCAGCACCATGTCAGCCAGCAGGAGGTGATGGTTAACCACCACCACATCCGCCTCCTGGGCGGCGCGGCGCGCCTCCACCAGATGGCAGCGACTGAACTCCGGGCATTCCTGCCCCAGGCAGTTGTCCTGGGTGGAGGTCACCTGGAGCCAGAGGGTGGAGTTCTCCGCCACCACGTCCAGCTCGCCGATGTCGCCGGTGCGGGTGACGGCAGCCCACTGGCGCACGGCTTCGAGTTCGCGGATGCGTTCACGGCTGTCGAAGAGCCCTTGCTCCGAGGTGTAGGCGAGACGATGGCGGCAGAGATAATTGGATCGCCCCTTGAGCAGCGCGGTCTTCACCGGTGCGCCGATGGCACTGCGCACCGCCGGCAGGTCGCGGTGGAAGAGCTGGTCTTGCAGGGTCTTGGTGCCGGTGGAGATCATCACGCGCCGACCGGATAGCAGCGCGGGCAGGAGATAGGCGAAGGTCTTGCCGGTGCCGGTGCCCGCCTCAGCCACCAGCACATGCATCTGTTCCAGAGCCAGGGCGACGGCGGCAGCGAGGGTCTGCTGCTGCTCGCGGGGCGCGAAGCCTTCTATCTTGCGTGCCAGGGGCCCGTCAGCGCCGAGCAGGTCCTCGAGGTCATGCATGGTACGGGGCGGCGCGCTGCTGCGCGGTCAATGAGCGGAGTGCGTCGTCGCTGCGGGAGCCGACACGGCGGCCGGAGCTGCGGGCACCACGTCCAGGGGCATCTTGCTGAGGTTGTCCACCTGCGCCTGGCTGAGCACGTTCTGCTGCAGGTCCGCCTGCAGCACCAGGTTGCGCGCCGCCAAGGCCTTGTCCTGGGCGCTGCGCGGATCGAAACCCTGCGGGTCCTGGGCCACGCCCACCAGGAGCGCGATGTCCTGGGGACCGAGCAGCTCGAAGGGCTTGCCGAAGTAAGCCATCGAAGCCGCCGGAAGGCCTTTCACGCCGCCGCCCATGGGCGCGTCGTTGATGAAGCTTTCCATAATGTCCGTCTTGGGGAACTGCGCCTCGATGCTCACGGCCATGACCCGGAGTTCCAGGCCGGAGGCGTCCGGATGGTAGAGCCGCATCAGCCGCTTGGTGAGCAGGGTGCCGCTCATGCCGGAAGAGTTGTAGAAGGCCGGGTCCACGCTGGCCAGGAGCGTGTTGGGCAGGAATTCGGTGGTGCCGGCGAGCATCAGGGGATGTGCTCGGGCGGCCTTGCGGGCGGCGAAATCCTGGCCGGCGGTATGAGCCGTCCAGCCCAGGTAACCGACATAACCCAGGACCGCCAGGACCACGGCCAGGATGACCAGCTTGGGCAGGAGAGACCCGCGACCCCCGCCCTGGGCCAGCTCGCGGCGGCGCTGCATGGCGCGCTGCGTGTCCGGGCTACGGCGTTTGAGGATCTCCCGGATCGTATGCTCGCCCATGGTCCACCTCTGTAGCTTGCGGTGCGCGCATTCTAGCACCCGGATGCAGCGGGCGCGGAAGGCTAATATAATAGGCATTCCCCGCCGGGACGCGCCTGTTCAAGGCCGCACTCCCCTCCCAACGACATAGCGACGGATCCAAAATAAATGACGAGCAATAAAGCCCTTGCCGACTGGGTCGCGGACGTAGCGCGACACACCGAAGCCGAGCGCATCCACTGGTGCGACGGTTCCCGTGCCGAATACGACAAGCTCGTGGCAGAGATGCTGCAGACCGGCATGCTGCTGGAACTGGACCAGAAGACCCACCCCAAGTGCTACCTGCACCGCTCCAACCCCTCCGACGTGGCGCGGGTGGAGCACCTGACCTTCGTTTGCACCCGAAACGAGGAGGACGCGGGCCCCAACAACCACTGGATGGCCCCCGCCGACGCCCACGCCAAGATCGACGCCCTGTTCAAGGGCTGCATGAAGGGCCGCACCCTCTATGTGATCCCCTATTGCATGGGTCCGGTGGATTCGCCCCTGGCGCGCTGCGGCGTGGAGATCAGCGACAGCCCC
>Ga0265313_10000108_pt1 | contig 83518 bp, 80 predicted proteins | sample 4123metaG_FD_203122 | JGI IMG/M metagenome (GOLD analysis project Ga0265313, IMG submission 203122) | Rhizosphere microbial communities from Carex aquatilis grown in University of Washington, Seatle, WA, United States - 4-1-23 metaG | ecosystem: Host-associated > Plants > Roots > Rhizosphere >... | reverse complement strand
CCCGGCGTTGCAGGTCAGGCCGCACACGCTCGCGACGCAGGTCGGTGTGCCGCCGGCGTCTGGAACGTGACACGCCGTGTTGCAACCGCCGCAGTTGGTCGGGTCGGTCGTGAAGTCGACGCAGGCTGCCGCGTCGGTGTTCGCGTTGCACAGGGTGTACCCCGGCGCGCACGTTCCGCAGCCCGCGTCAGTGCACGCGGCAGACGTGCCGTTCTGCGGTATCGCACAAACCGTGCACGACGTCGGTCCGCATGAGTAGGTCGACAGGTTGCTTGAGCAAATCCCGTTGCACATGTGGAAGCCCGCGGCGCATACGCAGGTGGATGCCACGCAGGTCTGATTGTCCCCCGTGCACGCCGTGCAGCCGCCGCAGTGCGCGGGGTCGCTGGTCGTATCCAAACACCGGCCGCCACATAGCGTCTTGCCGCCCAGGCACGGGGACGTGCCGGCATCCGCTGCGTCTCGCGCGTCAACTTCCTCCTCGGGCGCGGGGGAATCGAGGACGTCGACCGTCGCTTCGGGGACGTTGTCGGGAGGGGGACCCGCCTCTTCCATAGTCGCATCGTCGCCTTCGACGTTCATGCCGGGGACATCGGTCGAAGCGTCGCTCCCTTCGTCGAAGGTTTTGAAACCCCAGATGTCTGCGCACGCCCCGGCGGCCAATGCGAGCGCTCCGAGGAGGGCGAGTCGGGTAGATCTAACGTTCATTCCGGAATCCGCTGCGCGAGACAGCTATCACATGCACACGCCGCCAGTGCAAGTGCCCGCACCGCTGTTGCACATGGTGCCGTCCGGCAGAGTCGGGTTTGAGCAACCACTAGCTGGGTCGCACGTGCCGGCCGAGTGGCAGTCGTCCATGGCTGTACACGTCACGGGAGTGCCGGGTGTGCAGGCACCGGACTGGCATGTATCGTTCATCGTGCAGGCGTTGCCGTCGCTGCACGAGGTACCGTTCGTGGCGTTCGGAGTCGAGCACATGCCGGTGGTTGGGTCGCACGTGCCGGCCGCATGGCAAGTAGCGGGAGGGGGGCAGGTCACCGCAGTGCCGGGTGTGCAGGCGCCGGCCTGACAGGTATCGTTAGCCGTGCAGGCGTTGCCGTCGCTGCACGAAGTACCGTTCATGGCGTTCGGAGTCGAGCACATGCCGGTGGTTGGGTCGCACGTGCCGGCCGCATGGCAAGTAGCGGGAGGGGGGCAGGTCACGGCAGTGCCGGGTGTGCAGGCGCCGGCCTGGCAGGTATCGTTAGCCGTGCAGGCGTTGCCGTCGCTGCACGAGGTACCGTTCATGGCGTTCGGAGTCGAACACGTACCAGTGCTCGGGTTGCACGTGCCGAGCGTGTGACACGTGGCGGGCGCGGGGCAGGTCACTGTGGTGCCGGGCGAGCACGCGCCGGCCTGACAAGTATCGTTCATCGTGCAGGCGTTGCCGTCGCTGCAGGAGCTCCCATTCGCCGCGTTCGGGTTAGAGCACGTGCCGGTGCTCGGATCGCAGGTACCGGCTGTATGACATGTGGCGGGCGCGGGACAGGTCACTGCCGTGCCAGGCGAGCACGCGCCGGCCTGACAGGTATCATTCATAGTGCAGGCGTTGCCATCGCTGCATGTCGTTCCGTTCGCGGCCGCCGGATTCGAGCACTTGCCACTCGCCGGATCACACGTGCCTGCCACGTGACACTGGTCGCTCGCCATGCAGCTCAGTGGAGTGCCTGCCATGCACACCCCACCCTTACACGCCATTGTCCCGGTGCACGCGTTTCCGCCGCAGCCCGTGCCATCGGCCGCGAGCGGGTTCGAGCAGAGCCCCGTGCTTTGAGCGCACGTGCCGGCCACGTGGCAGTCGTCACTTGCGGTGCACGTCACCGGATTCGACCCCGTGCACGTCCCGCTCTGGCAGGAGTACATCATCTCGCACTTGTTCGCCCCGGCCGGGCAGCTCGACCCGTTCGCGGCCTGCGGATAGGAGCACGTGCTGTTGCTGCACGTCGCCCCGGTGCTGACCTGGCAGGTGCCCGGTGTTAGACAGGTCTTGCCGCAGCCGCCGCAGTTACTCGCGTCGCCGGCGATGTGCGTCTCGCACCCGTTCGAATTGATCCCGTCGCAGTCCGCCCAGCCGGCGCTGCAGACGATCGCGCACGCCCCGTTGGTGCACGATGCGGTTCCATTGGCGGTGCCGCACGATGTGTTGCAATCGCCGCAGCGGGTGGTGGTGTTGATCAACGCTTCGCATCCGTCCGAAGCGAGGCCGTTGCAGTCCGCGTGGATGTGGTCGGGGCACATGACGCTCGAGCAGACCCCGCTAACGCAGCTCTCCACCGCGCCGCCGTTCGTGCTGCACGCAAACTTGCAGCCCCCACAGTTGGTGACGCTTGTATTGGTGTTCGTCTCACACCCGTTCGACGCGGTGTTATCGCAATCTCCCCATGGCTTCGTGCAGGTCCCGTTGACGATCGAGCACGCATAGCCACTGCCCGTGCTGCTGCAGACCTCGGTCACGTTGTTCGTGCTGCAGGCGTTGCCGCATCCACCGCAGTTGCTCGGCGTCGTGATGTCTGTCTCGCAGCCGTCGGCCGCGCCGTTCTTGCAGTCTGCGTGGGCCGAGTCGCACGTGATGACGCAGACCGAATTGACGCAGGTTCCTTTCCCGCCCGCCTGGCTGCAGACTTTGCCGCATGCCCCGCAGTTGTTCGCGTCGTTGGTCGTGTTGATCTCGCACCCGTCGCCGACGTTGTTGTTGCAGTCGGCGTAGCCCTTGTTGCAGGCGAGGGTGCACTTCGACGACGCGCAAGTGGGGTTCGCGTTGGTCGTGCTGCACGCCTTGCCGCAGCCGCCGCAGTTCTTGGTGTCCGTGTCGGTGTGTGTCTCGCACCCGTTCCCCGCATTGTTGTCGCAGTCGGCCGTGTTGGCGACTGTGCACTTCGACACGTCGCAAGCGCTGGTCTTGCACTCTTCGTTCGCCCCGCTCACGGAGCACGAATGGCCGCACGAGCCGCAGTTGCTTACGTCGTTCGTGGTCTGGACCTCGCAACCGTTCGACGCGAGCTTGTCGCAATTCGCATATCCGGTGTTGCAGTTCGGCATCGCGCACGCCGATGCCGCGCAAGTCTCGCTGCCGTTGTTCGTGCTGCACGGGGTGGTGCACGACCCGCAATGTTTCGAATCGGTCGCTGTGTTGACGCAGGCGGACCCAGCGCCGCCCGTGGGCGGGCAAAGCGTGGGCAAACTCGCGTTGGTGCACTTCGCCCCGCACGCCGTTCCATCGCACGTCGAGCTGCCGTTCGTGGGAACGGGGCACGCGGTGCACGAGCTCGTGCCGCAGGAGCCTGTCGACAGGTTCGACAAGCACGTGGCCGCGCTCCCGGTTCCGCAGTTATGGGTGCCGGCGGGACAAACGCAGTTGCCACTGCTGCAGACCGTTCCGCCGATGCACGCCTTGCCGCAGCCGCCGCAGTTCTTTTGATCGGACGAGAGGTCGTAGCAGGCCCCGGCGGGCCCGGCGTCGGCTCCGCACAGCGTCTCGTTCGGGGGGCAAACGCACAGGCCCTTCGAGCAAATCTCCGTCGCCAGACAGGCCATGCCGCATCCGCCGCAGTTCTTGGGGTCGCTGTTCTTGTCCACGCAGAGCGGCGGCGTGCCGCACGTGATCTGTGTGGGGATCGATCCGCACATCAAGCACATTCCCCCTGTGCAGCTCGCCGTCGCGCCGCACGCCGTGCCGCAGGTGCCGCAGTTGGTCCGATCGGTGTTGAGGTCCGCGCAGGAGCCGCCCGTGCTGCTGTCGCCCAGGCCGTTGCCACAGGTCTTCTGACCGGTGGGACACTGGCACAGGCTATTGACGCACATGGAGCCGGCGGCGCACGTGTTGCCGCATCCGCCGCAGTTGCTTTCGTCGCTGTTCGTATACACACACGTCTTGGTCTCGCCCGATCCGCACATCTGTTCGTCGCCCGCGCACATGCACGCCCCGCCCTGGCACGGCGCGCCGCCCGTGCACGTCACGCCGCACGCCCCGCAGTTGTTCGGGTCGGTCATCGGGTCGATGCAGACGCCCGCGGGTCCCGCGTCCGCCGTTTTGCAGACGAGCCCCGGGCACGCGCTGGCCCCGTCGCCTCCCTCGTTTTGCGCGTCTTTCGCGCCGTCGCGCGCCGCGCCGTCGCCCACCGACGCGTCCGCGCCACCCGTCGTCGCGTCTACGCCGCCGTCGTCGCCCTGGAAGTCTTCGAAGCTCCAGATATTGGCGCACCCCGAAATGCAGAGCAGAAGAACGGCGACGACGAAGAGAGAGACCCGCTTCGACATCGGATTACCACTTGCCCCGCATGACAATCCCCCCGCCTTCGTTCGTCACCGTCGGAACAATGGCCACTTCGCCCGTCGCGGCGGCCCCCGACGGAGCCGTGAAAAACAGCACCGCACCTACCGCCAGAAGCGCGCCCCCGCCGATGAACGCGACGGTCGAAACGGTGGCTTGGCTGACCGCCGAGTTGAGGTCTTGCTGCGCTTGCTGCTGTTGCAGGAGCGAAACGGTGGGCGAAACGTTGCAAGGATGGACAGTCCCCCCGCACTCCGAGCTCGCGTGGTCGTACGTCGACTTCGCGAGCAGCCCAAACACCCCTCCGACCACCAGGCCCGCGGCGCCCGCGGCGGCCAGCGTGATCCCCAGCGAGCGCCGCGTGTTCGCGTCGAACCCGCCCGTCTCCGCCGGCTCGGGGCCCGTCGGCGCCGTCGCCGAGACCAGAACGACGCGCACGGGCCGATCCATCTCTCCCTCGCGCACGAGCAGCGTGCTCTCGCTCTTGCGAAACCCCTCGGCTTCGAACGTGAAATGGTGCTCGCCCGGATCGACCGTCGTCGACGATCCGTCGAGCTTGTCGAGGAGCGGCTCTCCGTCGATGGTCACCCGCACGGCGCCCAGATCGTGGCCCAGCGCGTCTTTCGCGGCGAAGACGAGCCTCGGCAGCGCGGCCTCCACCTCTTTCAGCCGTTGCCCGCAGTCTTCGCGCACCGCGCCGGGACAGCTGGCCGCCGTGCACACCGCGAGGCTCGCCCGTGCTTCGCGGAGCTTGCCCGTTCGCTGGAGGTCTTGCGCGCTTTCGTTGGCCGCGACGCACTCTTGCTTCGTCGGGTCCGCGGCGACCGCGGGCGAGGCAGAGAGCCACAGGCCGAACGCGACCGGCAGGAGGACGAGCCGAGATCTCATAGACACTCCAGTTTCCACTGCTTTTTGCCTGTCTTCGTGTCGACGATGTACGGGGGCTGGCAGTTCGGGGCTTGCGCCGCCGGTGCGGGGGGCGCTGGCGGCTCTTTCTTCTTGGCAGCCGCGGCGGCCGGGGCCGACGGGGCCCGCGATGCCGGCTTCTCGAGGTTCACGAGGGGCAGGTCGACGGCGTCGATTTCGGGAGGAGTCAGAGGCGTCAGGTGCGGAGCGGCTTCGGCCGGGAGGATGTCGGGCGCCGACTTCGCCGCGAGCACCGCGCCGGAGGTCGCTTCGGTGTTCGCCGCGGATTGCCGGCTTCCCGACACCAGCCAGAGGAAGCTGACGAGCACGATGCCGACGGCCAGGCCGCCCAGCGCGATGAGCCCGCGTCGAGACCGCAGCGAGGCCACGAGGTCGGGCCTGCCCGACGACGCCACCGGCCGGCCGGTCGTGGGGAATCGCGAATTGGGAGGGCCGGCGCCTTTGCTGCCCCGCAACGTGCGGTCCGCGACGTCTTCGCCGAGCTTCACCTTGGGCGCGCTCGTGATCGGATGGCCGTAGAGATCCTGGTAGGCACCGCGCAGGGCCTCTTGCATCTTCACGGCGTCCGACCAGCGCATCTCTTTGGCGAACTCGAGCGCGCGGTCGACGACGTTTGCGATCGACGGCTTGATCTCGGGCGCAATCGAGAGAAGGGGGGGCGCCGGCTTCGTGATCGCGCTCGCGAGCTGCTCGTTGATCGTTCGTCCGTCGTGCACGCTCCGGCTGGAGAGCAGGCAAAACATCGTGGCGCCGCACGCCCAGAGGTCGCTGCGCTCGTCGACTTCGTCCGACAGACCGCGCGCGTGCTCGGGAGCCATGTACGCCGGCGTGCCCACCATCGCCCCGGCCTGGGTCATGCCTTTGTTGGACGACAGCTCGCGGAGGCGCGCGATGCCGAAGTCGAGGACTTTGACCTGGCCCGCGCGGGTCAGAAACACGTTCTCCGGCTTGAGGTCGCGGTGCACGATGCCCTTCGCGTGGGCGGCGATCAGCACGTCGAGGAGCTGATCGATCGTGATGAGCACCTCGTCTTGCGGCATGCGACCGCCGAGCCGCATCCGCCGCTCTTCGAGCGTCTCGCCGTCGAGCAGCTCGGTGACCAGAAAGAGCGAGCCGTCTTCGGCCGTATCGTCGTCGATGACTTTGACCGCACCCTCGTGGCCGACGGCGTTGGCGACGTAGCCTTCCCAGAGGAAGCGCTCGCGCACGAACGAGTTCATCGACATTTCCGGATGCAGGAGCTTGACCGCGGCCCGGCTGCCATTGCGATGCGTGACCGCGTAGACCGCCGCCATTCCCCCGACTCCGAGAAGGACGTCGAGGTGCCATTTGTCGCGGAGCGTGGTGCCCACCCGAGCTTGCGCTCGAACCAGCAAGGGATCGGCCGACGCGCTCGCAGCATCGGCTGCGCCGTCCCCCCCCAGCGGCATCACCTCACCACCCTCGGCCATCAAAACCGCCTGTCGTCGAAAGTCGCTCCGTGTACAATGGAGCAAGAGGAAAGCATACACCGCTCCAAGCGCAAGACCAGAGTCAAATAATTGATGGTCCGGAAAGGGGACGTCCTCGCGCGGCTGCATCGCGCGCTACGCGCTTGCCCGCGCCTTTCGCGCCTCCTGTCGCAGCTCGCATCGCAGCGCGCAGCGGGTTTTTGGGTGTTTCCGTCTTGGGCGGAATCGCCACGAGGCGCATCGCGCCTCCTGAAAAAGGGAAAACCGCCAGGACGCCGAGGATCGCCAGGATCGCCAAGAGAAGAACCATCGAGGATTGGGCTCATCCCATCCTGGCGCCCCTGGCGTCCCTCGCGCCCCTGGCGTCGAATCTTCTTTTTCGGCCTCCTCAGACTTGAGGCGCTTTCCCGCGGGATCAAACCGCGTTGTCCGCGATCACTCGCTTGAGCCAGAGTGCAGAGTCTTTCGGGATGCGCTCTTGGGTGTCGTAGTCGACCCAGCAGAGGCCGAAGCGCTGCGTGTAGCCGTGGTCCCATTCGAAATTGTCGAGCAGCGACCACGCGAAGTAGCCATCGAGAGGGGCGCCGGCCGCGATGGCCCGCGCCGCGGACAAGAGGTGGCTCTGGAGGTAGGCGACACGCCGGCCGTCGGCCACGCGCTTCTTGCCGTCGGGCGCGTCGAGGTAGCTTGCGCCGTTTTCCGTGACCACCATCTTGTCGGGCCGGTACTCGAGGTGCACTCGCATCAGCACTTCGAAGAGGCCCGGCGCGTAGACCTCCCAGCCGATGTCCGTCCACTCGGTCTTCGGAGCGACGAAGACGGTGCGAGGGGCGTTTTTTTCCTCGGGGATCGCGTCGCTCCGCGCGACGTGCCGGTTGTAGTAGTTGACGCCCAGAAAATCGGTCGGCGCGGCGATATGGCGCATGTCGCTGCCCCGGACGAGCGCGGACCAATCGCGCGGCAGGTGATTGCGCCGGCCATATTCGCCGATCATGTCGGCGGGGTAGGCGGCCCGAAAGACGGGCTCGAGAAACCAGCGGTTCATGTACCCGTCGTGAAAGCGCGCGGCAGCGTGGTCTTCCGGGCTCTTCGACGCCGGGATGGAGGGCGAGAGGTTGACCGTGATTCCGACCTCGGCGTGGGCGCTGTTCTGGCGCACGACCGGCACGGCCATCCCGTGCGAGAGCAAGATATGGTGGCTGGCCGCGAGCGCGGCGCGCCAGTCTTTGTGGCCGGGTGCGTGAATGCCTCGCTCGTACGAGAGCATCGCGGAGCACCACGGCTCGTTGTGGGTGATCCATCGCTTGACCCGATCGCCCAGGCGGCGGGTCACGACGTCGGCGTACTCGACGAACGCCTCGGCCGTGGCACGGTTCGGCCAGCCCCCCTGGTCTTCGAGCACCTGAGGGAGATCCCAGTGGTAGAGCGTGGCGTACGGCGTGATTCCTTTCTCGAGCAGGCCGTCGACCAGCCGGGAGTAGAAGTCGAGCCCGCGTTCGTTCACCGCTCCGCGGCCCGAGGGCACGACGCGCGGCCAGGCGATCGAAAAGCGGTACGCCGCGTGACCGAGCTCGGCCAGGAGCGCGACGTCTTCGCGCCAGCGGTGGTAGTGATCGCACGCGACGTCGCCGGTCGAGCCGTCTTTGATGTTCGAGCGAGTCTTGCAGTACCGATCCCAGATCGACTCGCCGCGCCCGTCTTCGGTGGCCGCCCCCTCGATCTGGAACGACGACGTCGCAGACCCCCAGACGAAGCCCTTCGGAAAAGTGACGCGATCGGCCATGAGGTCCGCCTGGCTAGCGAAACCGCGCGCGGGAGTCCACCCATTCCGGTCTTCTGCGAGCTCCGGCCGCTCCAACCTCTGCGGTTTTGCGTTGCCCGGGGCGGTCGGTCGGCAGGCGGAGAGGGTGTAGCCCGACGCTCCGAGGCGAAGTAGCATGCGCGCCCTCTCGGAGGTCTCAGCCCATGCGATTTGGCCATTTCGATGACGCTCGCCGCGAATACGTCATTACGACACCGCGCACCCCCTACCCCTGGATCAACTACCTGGGGAGCGAGAGCTTCTTTGGTCTCATCTCGCACCAAGCGGGCGGGTATTGCTTCTATCGCGACGCGCGCCTCCGCCGGCTGACGCGCTACCGGTACAACAACGTGCCCACCGACGTCGGCGGCCGGTATTTCTACGTGCAAGACGGCGGCGACTACTGGTCGCCGTCGTACATGCCGGTCAAGCGCGAGCTCGATTCGTTCGAGTGCCGGCACGGCCTCGGCTACACGCAGATCACCGGAGAGAGGGCGGGCTTGCGGGTCGAGACGACGTTCTTCGTTCCGCTGGGCCACACCGCCGAAGTCCATCGCGTCGTCGTCAAGAACACCGGAAAGACGCCGAAGAAGGCCAAGCTCTTTTCGTATATCGAATTCTGCTTGTGGAACGCCTACGACGACATGACCAACTACCAGCGCAATTTCAGTACCGGCGAGGTCGAGGTCGTCGGCAGCACGATTTATCACAAAACGGAATACCGCGAGCGGCGCGACCACTTCGCCTTCTATCACGTGAACACCCCCGTGCTCGGGTTCGACACCGACCGCGAGACGTTCATGGGGCTCTACAACGGGATGCACGAGCCGCAAGTCGTGGCCAAGGGCCAGTCGGGCAACTCCGTCGCGAGCGGCTGGCAGCCGGTCGGTTCGCACTCCGTCGACCTTTCCCTCGCTCCGGGCGAGGAGAAGACGTTCGTGTTCTTGCTCGGCTACGTCGAGAACCCCGCGGCCGAGAAATGGGAGAAGCCCGGCGTCGTCAACAAGAAGCGTGCGCTCTCTCTCATCGAGCAGTTCTCGACTCCCGCCCAGGTCGCCGGCGCGCTCGCCAAGCTCGGGGAGCACTGGACGAGCCATCTTTCGAATTTCCAGGTCACTTCGCCGGACGAAAAACTGAACCGAATGGCGAATATCTGGAACCCGTACCAGTGCATGGTGACGTTCAACATGTCGCGGTCGGCGTCGTACTTCGAGACCGGCATCGGCCGGGGGATGGGGTTTCGCGACTCGAACCAGGACCTGCTCGGGTTCGTGCACCTCGTGCCCGCGCGCGCCCGGGAGCGGATCATCGACATCGCGTCGACGCAGTTTCCCGACGGCAGCGCGTACCACCAGTACCAGCCGATGACCAAGCGCGGCAATAACGACATCGGCAGCGGCTTCAACGACGACCCGCTCTGGCTCATCTTCGGCGTGGCGGCGTACATCAAAGAAACGGGCGATTTCGGCATTTTGAACGAGCGAGTCCCGTTCGACAACGACCCCAAGAACACCGCTTCGCTGCTCGAGCACTTGAAGCGCTCGTTTCATCACGTCCTCGAGAACCTCGGGCCCCACGGCCTTCCGCTCATCGGGCGCGCCGACTGGAACGACTGCCTCAACCTCAACTGCTTCTCGGAGACGCCCGACGAGTCGTTCCAGACCACGGGCAACAAGACCGGGCGAACCGCGGAGTCGGTGTTCATCGCGGGGATGTTCGTCGGCGTGGCACCGGATTACGCGTATCTGTTCGAGCGGGTCGGGCAAGGAGAAGAGGCGAAGATTGCGCGCGCGGCGAGCGCCAAGATGGCGTCCACGGTGCTCGAGCACGGGTGGGACGGCGAGTGGTTCTTGCGCGCATACGACTTTTTCGGAAACAAAGTGGGAAGCAAAGACTGCGAAGAAGGGAAGATCTTCATCGAGCCCCAGGGCTTCTGCGTCATGGCGGGCATCGGCAAAGACACCGGGCACGCGAAGAAGGCGCTCGACTCGACGAAGGAGCTCCTCGACACGCGCTACGGCATCGTGCTCAACCAGCCCCCGTACTCGCGCTATCACGTCGAGCTCGGCGAGATCTCGTCGTACCCGCCGGGATACAAGGAGAACGCCGGCATCTTCTGCCACAATAACCCGTGGGTCGTCATCGCCGAGACGGTGCTCGGTCGCGGCGACCGCGCGTTCGCGTACTGGAAGAAGATCGCGCCCGCGTACCTCGAAGAAATCAGCGAGATCCATCGGCTCGAGCCGTACGTCTACGCGCAGATGATCGCGGGCAAAGACGCCCCCCGTCACGGGGAAGCGAAGAACTCGTGGCTCACGGGAACGGCCGCCTGGAACTTCGTCGCGCTGTCGCAGCACTTGCTCGGCGTGCGGCCCGAATTCGAGGGGCTGCGGATCCGTCCGGTCATCGGAACGGAGATTCCCTCGTTCGGCGTCACCCGCAAGTGCCGCGGCGCGGAGTACGTGATCCGTGTCAAGAACACCGGAGGGGGCGCGAACGGCGCTCGGCTGGTCGTCGACGGCAAGCCCATCGAAGGCGATCTCGTGCCGTACGCCGCGCCGGGGGCCCGGGTCGTCGTCGACTGCGAGGCATGAATGAAACCGTGGAGGCGTGGAGCTCCAGCGGAGCTCCCTCTCTCGATCGATCGGAGTGACCGATGACAAGGGCCAGTCTGGCTCTCGAGGTGGACGGTGTGCGTCTCGAGGTCGATGCGCACGCGGGGGGGCGGGTCACGTCGCTGCGACGCGGGGACGTCGAGGTGCTCTCGGGCCCGGACGTCGATGCCGACAACTACGGGTCGACGTTCTGGACCAGCCCACAGAGCGATTGGGGATGGCCTCCGCCCGTCGCGATCGACCGAGGGCCGTACGCCGTGGAGGCGGCGGGCGACGCGATCACTCTGGCGGGCTCGCCCGACGGCGCGCTGGGCGTCCGCGTGACCAAGCGCTTCTCGATCGACCGGGCAGGTCGCGCGTTCGCGATGGAGTACACCCTCCACAACGTCAGCGGCGCGCCCAAGACCTGCGCTCCGTGGGAGATCACGAGGGTGCCTCCGGGCGGGCTGACGTTCTTTCCCACGGGCGACGGCCCGTCCGGCACGCTCCGGCTGGACGCGCGCGGGGGCGCTTCCTGGTTCGCGCACGACGGGGTGTCGGCGCCGTCCGCCGGCCTACCCGCCGCGGGGCTCAAGGCGTTCGCCAGGGGCAAGAGGGGGTGGCTGGCGCACGCCACCGGGGGTCTTCTCTTCATCAAACGATTCGAAGAAGTGCCGCCGGGGACACAGGCCCCGGGGGAGGCGGAGATTGAAGTCTACGCCAACCCCCGTTACGTGGAGCTCGAAGTCCAGGGGCGATATGGGACGATCGCCTCGGGGGCGAGCACGTCGTGGGCGGTCTCGTGGCTCGTGCGCGAGCTGCCCGAGGGGGTCGCCGCGGCGGCGGGAAGCGCGACTCTGGTGGCGCTGGTCGACGGGATGGTCCGGGGACAGTAGCCGCGACCCGCTCTATGCGAACGGGTTGCGAATCTTCACGGTTCCATAGTGCCGATTGTGCTGAAAGTCCTCCGAAACGAGCTCGCGGATTCCATAGTGTTCCGCGTAGGCCCAAATGTGCGCGTCGAACCACGGGAGCTGGTAGGCCGCTGCTCCGCGCAGCGCCAGGCGAAGGAGCGGTCCGTCCGGGTAAAGCACTTCGAATTGGGCGAGCATTTCTTCGGCCTCCGCCCGCGCTTCGGCAGGCTCGAGGAGCCGCGGCGCGCCCGGTCGTGCTCGAGTCACGGCAGCCACGAACTCGACGATGGCCTGATGCGGTACGCGGACCGAGCCGTCGGCGACTCCCGCGCGGAGAAGATCGTTGGCGATCCGTTGTTTGGCTGGGAAACGAGGATCGAAACGGTAGACGAGGACGTTCGTATCAACGAGAAAGGCCACGGCGGTAGAGATCCTCACGCTTCCACCCCCGGCTTTTCGCGCGCGCGGCCCGGGCTCCTGCTTGACGTTTGTTCTGGCGTGTCGTTGCGGCGTCGAAGAGCCTCAACCGCTCGGCCGTGTCGATCGCAGGCACAGCGGTGGCTGCAGGGACGACGCGCAGCGTGTCCCCCGCGGGGATCCAGTCGATCTCGCTGCCGGGACGTATGCCGTAGCGGTCGGCAATTTCTTTGGGAACCGTCACCTGGAGCTTGCTGGTGACTTTGCTCATTTCCTTACCCTAGTAAGGACGCCGTCCTTGTCAATCCGGTCACCCCCTTGGTCGACGGGCGGTGCTGCCCAGGGAACTTCGGCGGCCCCTCTCCGCCCATCGCTCCCCGTCCCCTTGGCGCGGAGCGCCAAAAAAGGGGCTTGCGCCGTTTCGACGAAAGGTGCATTTGCGGGGGCCACCGATCTTGCGATGGAGCGTCCGATGCGCGCACTGACGGCAATTCTTGTTCTCGCTTCCGCAATCGTCTGCGCGGCGCCCGCCGCAGCCCAGCTCCCGCCTCCGTCGTCGGGCGCGGCAGCGACGCCTCCTCCCGCGTTGCCTCCACCCGAGGCTGCCGGTGGCGCCCCGACGCCGCCGCCTCCCAGCGCGGGCGGCAACGGAGCTGGCGAGCTGCCGCCGCCCCAAGCCGGCTCCGCGCTCGTCGAAGGGCAGAACTTGACCGGAGCGCCGAACCCCACGGCGCTGGCGTCTTCGGCCACGGACGATTGGCGCTTCACCTTCCACGGCTTCAGCCGCTACCCGATGCGCATCGGATTCGGCGACCGTCCGGGTTGCCCCGCAGGGAGCATGGCGGGAACGCCCGTGACGCCCGGCGGCGCGTTGAACCCCGCCATCGGTGCCGCCCAGATCCCGTGCGCGGGCCCCGGGCAGAGCCACACGGCGCTGCACTCGCCCTTCACCCCCGACACGCAGTACCTCGATTGGCGCTACGACCGGCAGCAGGAATACGACTGGACGGAGCTCTTTTTCAATTACGGCAATTCGATCGTCACGGGTACGGTGAGCATTCAAGCCTTCGGCTTCTCCGACGCGGAGTACCTGGCATGGAGCAACGCCTCGTCGCAGCTCGGGATCGCGCAGGCCTTTCTCACGATTCACCCCGACCTCGGGCTGTCGAACCTTCGCCTCACGTGGAAGGTGGGCGCCTTCTGGGACAAGTACGGGATGGCCAGCCAGTACGACGCCGGCAAGTACGACACGTACATGTTCGGCCGCACCCACCAGATGGGCGAGTCGCTCGCGATGGAGTACACGCTCGACGATTTCACGTTCCGCCTCTCCCATGGCATCGGAACCCGCGCCGAGCAGATCGCATTCACCCAGCTGACGCAGGGGCAATTCACCCCTCCCACGACGTACGAGACGAATCTCCCGGGGTTCACGCTGCTCAACCACGGGCATGCGGGCGTGTCGTACAAGAAGATACTCGACGTCAACGCGCACTATCTCTCGTCGTGGGCGCAAGACTATCGCGCCAACAGCATCACGAACGCCGGGGTCACCGACGGGCACATCGACGTGTACGGCGCGGAGGCCACGTTGAAAATGGGGCCGATCGGGGGCCGTCTCTACGCCGCGTACTCGCACATCGTGGCGACCAACCCGCAGGTCGTCGGGCCCGTGCTCGAAGCGGTCCACTCGCTGGGCGGCGGCAACTACGAGAGCGGGCAGGGCATTCTCGACAACTTCCTCGGGTGCAGCATGGGCGCAGGTTCCGGGACCCCGAACCCCGCGACCGGCAACTGCGGCACCGTGCAGGGGTCGGCCGGTGCGAGCCACGGGTCGGTGGACACGATCGAAGTGCAATACGAGTACGGACTGGGCACGCTCATCAAGAGGCTCGCCGACTCGAACGCGCAGTGGGACGCGTACTTGGCTCTCTTCGGGATGTTTTCGTCCGTGTCGAGCAGCCTGACCGCCGGGCTGAACGGCCAGACGTCGTCGAACCTCTTGGGCGACGGCGTACAGAAGCTCAAGTACGGGGCAGACCTCATCATCACGCCGGCGTCCTGGTTCGGCATCGGGGCGCGCGCCGATGTCGTTCAGCCGACGAATCTGGACAAGGAGCAGTCGTTTTGGGTGATCTCTCCCAAGATCATCTTGAAGACCAAGTGGCAGACGCACGAAGAGGTCACCATCTGGTACTCGCACTACTCGTACGGAATGAACGTCCTGCCGCAGCCGCCGAACGGAACCCCGAATCCGGGGTCGCCGGGCTCGACGTCGGCGCCGACGGGGCCGTTCCCACCCGACCAGAACCTCGTCGGGATCAAAGGCACGATCTGGTGGTGAGGCGCGACGGGCGACCGTGCGGTCCTCGGCGTCGAAGAGAACGAGGTGGGGGTCCTATCGATCGTGGCCGACGTCTCGACGGTGGGTCGATGACTCACGCGACAGGGAGGCCGGCGAGCTCGTAAAGCTCGTTGACCCCGAAGCGCAGGTCCAAGGAAGGAAGGGTGACGTCGTCGCCCGCCTCGTACCCTCGGGACTGCCACCCTCCCCCGGGATCTCGCAGCCACACCTCCACCCGGCGGCGGTCCTGCGAAACGAGAACGTATTCGCGAAGGGCGTCGATGCGCTGATAGTGCTCGCGCTTCTCACCCCGATCGTAGTCCTCCGTGCTCGCGCTCAACACTTCGACGATCACCGTCGGATTCGTCACGTGCGTCGGCGACTCGGGATCGCGCGCGGGCTCGCCGCAGATGACCGCGGCGTCGGGATACGTCGCCAGACCGGTCGCCCGCACTCGAATCCGCAGATCAGAGCTGTAGGGACGGCAAGGACCGCCCCGCAGCTTGCTTCCGAGCAGGGTCACCACCGCGGCGGAGAGCGCGGCGTGCTCGGGCGTTCCGCCCGCCATGGCGACGATCTCGCCGTTCACGTACTCGTGCCGGACGCGGCTCATCTCTTCGACGCCCAGGTAGTCGGCGAAGCTGTAGCGGTGGCGAAACGACGGAGAAGCCATCGCGGCAGGGTAGCATTGGCTCCGAGCCGTGCCGCCCGAGGGCCCGACGCTCCTTACCGATAGTAATTGGCCATCATCGTCGCCCAGGCGGTCGCCCCGGCCGCCGTCGGGTGAGGCGGATTCGAGCTGTACTCGTTGCAACTCTTGACTTCGAACTGAGGAGACACGAAGACGAGCCCGGGGTTCGCGGCGGCCACCATCGCCATGGCCTGGTCCTGTGCCGGCGTGATCGTCGATCGCGGGGCGGGGGCCTGCGAGCACGCCATGTTTCCAGGCGCGCGGATGAACGTCATGAGCTCGATGCGCTTTGCGCTCGGATACTTGGCCTGAATGTTGGCTACGGCCGCCGTCACGTTCGGAGTCCAGAACGCCAGCGTGTCGTTGAGGTAGTTCAGCGCGACGAAGATGACGCGATCCGGTTTGTCGGCATTCTGGGCGCAGGGAGACGTGATCGATGTCGCCCACACCGCATCGTTGGGATTCGCCCACAGCTCGACGAATCCGCTGTGGTACCACATGAGCTCCCACCGCGTATTGTCGACCATCGTTTCGAACCCGGCGATGTACCACTCCTCGGTCGCCTCGATGCCGATGAGCAGCGTGCACGTGAACGCCGACGTGGGCGGGGTGCCTGCGTCGATGTTCGTCGCTGCGTCGAGTAGCGAAACGACCGGCGTCGACGCATCCGCGGTCCGGCCGGTGCCGGTGCTCGCGGCGTCTCTCGGCGCAGCGGCGTCGCTGCCCTGGGAGGGGACCGGCGTTGGGGCCACGCCGGCCTCCGGGCCGACGACCGGCGGCGCGCTGGAAGCCGCGTCGTTGCCATCGGCGGGAGGGGTCGTGGCCGGCGGCGTCGTGGCCGGAGGTGAGGTTCCTGGAGGCGACGTGGCGACTGGAGGTGCGGTTCCGTTTCCGGCCGCGGGCGCGGGTCCCGAGTCGGCGGCCGTGGTCGCGGGGGCGGCGGAGCCGCTGCACGCGAGAGCCAGCGGGCCGGCCAGCGCGATCCACGACCAGACTGCCACGTTGGAGCGCATTGCCGATCTCCTATCGCTTTTCGACCGATGGAAGTCTATCGGGCGCAGCGCGCCGTCGCCAGGACGGGAGAAATCTCTCGTGGGAGTGAATTCGCGCGGCCTTGCGGTGCGGGCTTAGTCGGCCAAACCCGCTTCGCCGCCGCCGCTGCTACCGCTGCTGCTACTCCCGCTTCCGCTGCTGCTGCCGCCGCTTGACGCCGTTGTCGCCTGCGGCTCGCATCCGTACACGAGCACTCCCTTCACGTATGCGGTCATGTGCGTCCAAGCCTGGTACGTCTTCGTTTTGGTCGGGTCGAACGAGTAGTCGTTCGTCTCGTTGAACGTCGTGTTCTGGGCGCCGTTGAACTCGACTTGTATGTTCGCGCCTCCGCCGCCGAGGGCGCCGATCGTTCCCGTATTCCCGGGGAAGGAAAGCTCGAGATACGTGTCGGACGTGGGGGTGACGTTCGCGGGAGGCGCCGCTGCGAAGGTGGCTTTGACCAGGTTGGTGATGGTCAGGTTCCCGTTCTGCGAATAGTAGGACTTGAACATGAGCGTCGCCGGAGCGTTGCCGTCGTTCGTGAACCAGTAGCGCACGGTGACGTCGGAGAGCGTGATCGTGGCGAAGCCGCCGTTTCCGACCTCCACGTTGAACTGGAGCTGCTGCTGGGCGGTCGCGGTCGCCGAGTCCGACGTGTAATAGCTGACGGTCGCCGACCGCGGATTGGTGATGCACGTCGACGACGCCGCGTCGGCGCCCGCGTCGACGACGGCCGATCCGCTGCTCGATGCGCCCCCGCTGCTCGACCCGATGCCGCTGCTGCTGCCCGTGCTCGACCCGAAGCCGCTGCTCGAGCCGGTGCCGCTGCCGCTGCCGCTGGAGCCGAAGCCACTCCCGCCACCGCTGCTGGACCCGAAGCCGCCGCTCGACCCGGTGCCGCTGCTGCTGCCCGTGCTCGAGGCGCCGCTGCTGCTGCTTGACCGGCCGATGCCGCTGGAGCTGTTGCCTCCGATTGGCGGGGCGGCGAGGTTGCCGGTTTTCGAGGGGTCACCCGGGTCGGCGGCGCAGGCCAGACCCAGGCTGATGGTGGCGCCGATCAAGAGAACGGGACGTGCGGTGTTGCGGTGCATGACAGCGGCCAGGGAAGCTTACCTCATCTTGGCGGCCCTACAGGAATCGACTCGCCACCGCCCGATCGCCCAGCGGAAATCGCGTGCAATGGTGCCCCGGGGCCGCGGGTGGTACCCAAACCGACGAGGCCCCCGTGCAGCTCCTCCCCCTCGACCAGCTCGGTGCCCGGCAACGCGCCGGCGCGCCGGGTACGATCGACTTCGGGCTCCTTCTCCCGGGGGTCACCCCCGCCGACGGATCGGTCGTGGTCCGCGTCATTCACGTGGACGACCAGTTCATACAAGACGTGCCTCCGGTGAACGTGGTGCTGACCCACGGCGCGCTCATCGCGGGCGGAACGGACTTCGGCGATTACTGGTCGGGCAGCGTCGACACGACCGATGCGCGCCTCAAGCCGCTCGCCGCGCGGGGTTGGGGCCGCGGCGGTCGCCAGCAGTACGTGTACCGCTACGAGATCACCGACCGGCCCGACCAAAGACCACCCGTCGTCGACATCCTCGACCCGTTCGCGCGCGAGTTCGGGTACGGCGACCTCGCCGCGATCACGCTCGGCGCCGCCGGTGACCCGTTCTCGTCGCCCGAACAAGCCGCCGTCGAAGCGCAGTTTCGCGTACCCCCGATCCACGAGGCGATCGTCTACGAGTGCAACGTCGCAGAGCTCGGCGGAGACGTCGCGAAGACCGTGGGGCTGCTCGGTTATCTCGCCGATCTGGGCGTCAACGTGATCGAAGTGATGCCCGTGAACAACACGGCCGCGAGGATCGACTGGGGCTACGACCCGCTCGGGTACTTCGGTGTCACATCGCGCCTCGGACGGGCAGCGGACATGCAGCGGCTGGTCGCCGCCGCGCACGCACACGGCATCGCCGTCGTCGTCGACAGCGTCTACGGCCACGTCGAAGGGCGCTTCGCGTACGCGAAGGTCTACGCCTCGCTCGACAAGCCGAACCCGTTCATCGGCGCGTTTGCCGAGGACCAGTTCTTCGAAAGCACCGATTTTTCGAGGTCGCTCACGCAGAGCTACTTCTTCACGAACAGCGTCTTCTGGCTCGAGGCGTTTCACGTCGACGGCTTCCGCTACGACGACGTTCCCGAGTACTGGGACGAGAAGCGCGCGGTCGGCTCGCGAGGCTACTCGGATCTGGTGCTGGCGACCTACGAGCGCGTCGACGCCCGCGTCAAGGCGGGGGACGCCGCGTACGCCCGATTCGCGCCGGCGGCCGCGGGCGCGGGGGTCACGCTGATCCAGATCGCCGAGTACTTGCCGGACCCGCCGCACGTGCTCTTCGAGACCGTGAGCAACTCGACATGGCAGAACCTCACCATGGACGCGGCGAAGCGCTGTGCCCGCGGCGAGCCCGGCGCGCTCGCCGACTTCGCGCTCCGGCTCGGCCTTGCATGGTTTCCCGACGCGCTCCCGCAGGCGGGCGGGACCATCCAGAAGTCGGCGCTGCAGTACATCGAGAACCATGACCACGAGCGCTTCATCTGCACGTTCGGCACGCACTTTCCCGACAAGGGCGACAGCGACCCGCTTCTCTTGCTGGGCAATCGAGACACGCAGTGGTTCAAAGTGCAGCCATATCTCATCGGCCTGCTGACGGCGAAGGGCACGCCGCTTCTCTGGCAAGGCCAGGAGCTCTGCCAAGACAACTTCGTCCCCGACGCGGGCGGCGGTCGAGTCGGCGTCTACCGGCCGGTCGACTTCAACTACTTCTACGATCCGATCGGCAGGGCGCTCCTTCGTCTGGTGCGCAAGCTGATCCGCATTCGCAAGAGCGGCCCGCAGTTCACGGCGGGCGACCATTTCTTCTTCGACGACGCAGAGTACGTCGATCGCGGGGTCATGCTCTTCCAACGCAGCATCGCGGGCGGCCCGTTCAGCCTCATCGCGCTCAACTTCACGGACGCGGCGGTGGCCAACGTGCGCTTCGCGTTCCCCAAGTCCGGGGCGTTCGCCGAGCAGATCGAAGGCACGCAAGGCCTCCCCGCGGTGGTCGCGGGCGCGCCCGTGGAGCTCACGATCCCGAGCAACTACGGCTGCATCTGGACAGGCTGACGATAGCCCATTTTTGGGGACGCCGGGCCTGGCGCGGTCGACGTCGGTGCTCTAGGGCAATCTTGCGCCATGAGCAGCCTCGGACGTGTATTAGAATGATCCATGTGCCGCGTGCGCGCCCGGAGGAGGGGCACCCGTGGATCGACGTCTCGCCCGAATCTGGCTCGTAGTCTGCCTTATTGCTCCGGCCCTCTTGAGTACGCGCTTCGCGTTGGGCGCACCGAATGACACGGCGGCACAAAAGCTGCGCGATCAGGCCATCAACCAGGACTATCTCGCCACCGACTTCACAGCCGCCGAGAAGAAGCTCACCGACGCCCTTGCTTTGTGCAAGAAGACGACCGACTGCTCGCCGTTCATCCGCGCGCGCCTTCACTGCGACCTCGGCGTCGTCGAGTTCATGCTCCACAAGGTGGACATGGCTCGTACCGAGTTCGCCACCGCGCTGATGGAGGACCCGAGCGTCGAGCTCGACAAGGACCTGTCGAACACCGACGTGCGCAACGAATTCGCGGCCCTGAAGAGCGGCGGTCCGCCTCCGCCGGCGACCGCTCCGAGCGCTGCTCCGGGGCAAGCGCCCCCGACGCCGCAGGCCGGGGGGCTGGCGCATACGCCCCCGACCCGACAGCGAGTGGAGACGCCGCTGCCGCTCTACGTGCAGGTGCCGGCCGATGTCGGCGCGGCGAAGGTCGTCGTGCGCTTCAAGTCGGTCGGGGCGAGGGACTGGAAGACGGCGCCGCTGCGCCCGATGGGCGACGGCTACGGGGGCGAGATCCCGTGCAGCGATGTCGGAAACAGCGAGGGAGAGCTCGAGTACTACATCCAGGCGCTCGACACGAACGGCGATCTGGTCGCGGCGAGCGGGCGAAGTGCCAGTCCGCAGCGGGTCGCCATCGTCAAGACACTCGATGGCGAAGCGCCGCATCTGCCCGGCCAGCCGCCGCCCGAAGCGTGCAAGCCCGGACCGCCCGCGCCCGTCGAGAGCGCCGCTCCCGTCATGACGGAGGCGAGCGACTGCCCACCGGGGTTTCCCGGCTGCCACGGGGAAGGGCCGGTGTCCTGCGATTCGAAAGACGACTGCATGGCCGGCGAGGCGTGCGTGGACCAAACGTGCCAGCGGGCAAGCCAGGACGCGCACCGACCCTACAAGAAGAATTGGCTGTCGCTCCTGGTGCAGGCCGACTTTCTCTACATGCCGGCGTCCAACGACACGTGCCTGGGCGCGAACCCTCCGAACGGGTACACGTGCTTTCGTTCGGACACGGGCCAGTACTACGCCGCCGTTCCCGCCAGGGGCATCGACGATCAGGTGCTCTCGGGATTCCCGCAAAGCTTGCCGATGATTCGCATCGCCGTCGGCTACGACCGCGCGCTCTCGTCCAACGTGACGATGGGCCTTCGCGTCGGCTACGCGGTGTCCGGGGGGGGGCCGACGCGGCCGGCCAACAAATTGTCCCAGGCGGGCGCCGATTTCATGCCGCTGCACGTCGAGGGGCGTCTCGCGTACACGTTCGGCAAGAACGGTCTGGCGCGGAAGGGGCTGCGCTTCTTCCTCTTCGCGTCCGGCGGCATGATGGAGGTCGACGCGTCCCAGGGCATCGACGTCCGGCCCGCGGCGGGCGGCAAACCGATCAACATCGACGCGTGGACCAAGACGGGCCTCGGCTTCGTCACGGCTGGGCCAGGGCTGATGTACGCGATAACGCCGAACACCGGTCTTTTCATCGAAGTCCGGCCGACCGTGCTTTTTCCGACGTTCGGGTTCGCGGCGAGCGGGCTGCTCGGGTACACGGTGGGCTTGTAGCCTGCTGGGTGAGATCAGGAGCGGGCACGGGCACGGGCACGGGCACGGGCACGGGCACGGGCACGGGCACGGGCACGGGCACGGGGGAGGCTGAGATCGCTGTTAACCTCGACCTGGACCCCCGCGGCATGCTAGCTGGCGCGACCAACCCCTCATGCAGACGACCGACATCCGCAAAGGATTGAAACTCCAGATCGACGGCGTACCGTACGCGGTCGTCGAGCACACGTTCGTCAAACCTGGAAAAGGTCAGGCATTCACGCGAGCCCGCATCAAGAACCTGACGACGGGCGCCGTCATCGAACGCACGTGGAAGTCGGGCGAGTCGGTCGAAGTGGCCGACGTCGATACGCGCAAGATGACCTACTCGTGGGACGAGGGCGACAGCCTGGTCTTCATGGACACGAGCACGGGCGACCAGCTCTCGGTCATGAAGGACAAAGTCGGCGACGAAGTTCGCTTCTTGAGCGAAGGGCTCGACTGCGAAGTCACCGTCTACAACGGCAATCCGATCGGCATCGAGCTGCCTCCGAGCGTGGTGCTGCAGATCACGGAGAGCGAGCCGGGCATCAAAGGCGACACGGCCAGCGGCGCGACCAAGCCGGCGAAGCTGTCCACGGGAGCGTTCGTCAACGTGCCGCTCTTCATCAAGGAGGGCGAGTGGGTCAAGGTCGACACGCGCACCGGAGATTACCTCGAGCGCGTGAATCGCTGAGCGCCGGGCGGGGGGAACGGATCGCGGCGTGCTAAGGAGAGGGTCATCGACGTCTACGGCAACACGACCGGCCTGCCACCATCGGCGATGCGCGCTCTCGAGCGCCTCTACCGGCGTCGCGTGCCCGCAGACGACATCTCGACCCCGGAGCTCACACGCTCGATCGCCGCGGTGTCGCTCGAAACCGGCCGGCAAGTGGGCGTGCTCATCCACCGGTCGGGGCAGGTCGACTATGTGGTCGTCGGTGATGCTTCGAAGCTGATGCTCCCGGACATCGGCCGCCTCCGCGCCGCCGAGGGTCGCTTCCGCGGCCTGCGCCTGGTGCACACGCACTTGCGGGGCGAGCCGATCAGCCGCGACGATCTCGTCGACTTGGTCCGCTTGCGCCTCGACCTCGTCGCGGTGATTCAGCTTTCGCACGGCGGCGAGGCCCGCACGATCGAGTACGCGCACAACGTCCCTGCCGCCGAGGGCGCCGATCCCTACCGGGCGGTGGGGCCCCTGCCGATCGGGCAGACTCGCGTCGACATCGGACGCCTGATGGCGGACCTCGAGGCGGAGTTCGCGCGTCGGGGGCGCGCGCGCGACGTGAAGGCCAGGGACGGTCGCGCCATCCTCGTTCACGTCGGCGACAAGCGAGCCGGTGGCGCCCACGAGGCCGAAGAAAGCACGCGCGAGCTGCGCGAGCTGGCCCGTACGGCGGGGACGGAGGTCGTCGACTGCGTCGTCCAGCTGCGCGATCACGTCGATCCGAAGCTGGTCATGGGCAAGGGCCGCCTTGAAGACGTGGTCCTGCGCGCGATTGAGCTCGACGCCGGCGTCCTCGTCTTCGATCGGGAGCTGACCCCCGCCCAGGCGAGCGCCATCGCAAAGCGCACCGACCTCAAAGTGATCGACCGAACGCAGCTCATTCTCGACATCTTCGCCCAGCGGGCCGAAGGCAGGGACGGCAAGCTTCAGGTCGAGCTCGCGCAGCTCAAGTACGCCATGCCTCGTCTCGTGCTCAAAGACGACAGCCTGTCGCGGCTGACCGGCGGAATCGGCGGTCGCGGGCCCGGCGAGACCAAGCTCGAGATCGGGCGGCGGCGGGCGAAAGACCGAGTCGCCCATCTCGAGCATCAATTGAAGTTGCTCGCGCGGCAGCGCGAGCAGCGGCGGCGAAAACGCACGCGCACGCGGGTGCCCACCGTGGCCATCGTCGGCTACGCGAACGCGGGCAAGAGCACGCTGCTCAACACGCTCACTGGCGCGGACGTGCTCGCCGAGGACCGCCTGTTCGCGACGCTCGACACGCGCTCCCGCATGCTGCGCTGCGGCTGGGCGGGCTGGGGTGAGCGCGAGGTCGTCGTCACCGACACGGTGGGGTTCATCCGCAACCTGCCGAAAGACCTCTTCGCGGCGTTCCGAGCGACGTTCGAGGAGGCCGCGGACGCGGACCTGCTCCTGCACGTGGTCGACGCCAGCGATCCGGCCAGGGACGAGCACGAGCGCACGGTGATCAACGTTCTCGAGGAGCTCGATCTGACGGCCCTGCCGCGCCTTCTCGTCTTCAACAAGGTGGATCTCGTCGAGCCGGGGGAGCGACGCCGGCTCGAGCGGATTCATCCCGAAGCGCCGCTGGTCAGCGCCAGCCGTCGGGAGACGACGCGACCGCTCCTCGAATGCATCGCCCGCGAGCTCGCAGCCAAATGGGAGGAGAGCGCCAAGGGCCCGACGGTGTCGCCCAGCGCCCCGGAGGATCTCGAGCGCGACGAGGAGGTCGTCGAATGATCACGTCGGGAATCCATGTGCTATTGCGGCTCGCCCCGTTCGCGCTCCTCGCCCCGGCGGGATGCGCGGGCGCTCTGCCGCGTGCCGAGGCGCAGTTCGTCGACGGCGATTACCCCGACGCCAAGCTGGCGCTTGTGGCGCTCGAGGCTGAGAGCCGGACGTGGAACGACGGCAAGCGCGCCGAGTACGCGCTCTATCGCGGGTTGACGCACGCAGCGCTCGGCGATCGCGAGCAGGCGGGCGTGTGGCTGCTGGCGGCCAAGGCGATCGAAGACGCCCACGCCGGTTCGCTGTCGCACGAAGACGCGCAGCGACTGAAGGTGGCGTTCGAAAGCAACGACGTCCCGTAGGGGAGGGGCGTTTCGCGAAGCGTGCACGGGCCCCTGCGGTCGCGGCTGCCTGGATGGCGACGCGCTATCACGACGCCGACGCACCGCCGGCGAGCGGCAACCGCACGACGAACGTCGATCCTTCGCCGAGACGGCTCGTGGCGACGATCGATCCGCGGTGTGCCTCGACGATCGCCTTCGCGATGAAGAGTCCGAGCCCGAGCCCGCCGAAGTTCTCTTTCGGAACGCTGCGCTCGAACGGCGAGAAGATCAACGCCAGTCGATCCGCGGGAATGCCAATGCCGTGGTCGCGTACCGTGAGCACCGCGTTCGCCGCGTCGCGATCTGCGGTGATCTCGATGGGATGGCCGCGTCCAAACTTGATGGCATTGTCGAGCAGCTCGTCGACCAGCTGTCCAACGCGCGCGCAGTCCCAACGGCCTGGGACCGAGGACTCCGCGGAGACGGAGATCGCACACCCGACACACTGTGCCCGCTCACCCGAGCGCTCCACGCGTTCCTTCACGATGGTTGCGAGGTCGCACGATTCGAGCGAGAGGGCCATCCCTTCGGCCCGGATATGCAGCGCGTCGAACATGTGTTCGACGAGTGCGCTGAGGCGCCGCACCTGTCGCGCCTGCGCGTCGTCGCCCATGATCTCGCCTGCGCCGCCGCCGCGCCGACCACGGCGCAGGACGCCGTCGGCCATGAGCTGCAGCGCCGCGAGAGGCGTGCGCAGCTCGTGCGCCGCGAGGACGAGGAAGTCGTCGCGAGCGCGGATCGCGTCGCGCGCGACCTCGTACAAGCGCGCGTTCTCGAGCGCCCCGGCGACTCGTGCCCCGACACCTTCGGCAAGGCCGAGGTCTTCGCCCCGGTAGTGGCGATGCGTAGCGAAGAGCGCCATCACACCGACCACTTTCCCGGCGATGGCGAGCGGCACGAGCATCGCCGTTCGAAGACCCAGGGTGGCGAAACGAGCGCGCTGTGCCTTGGGAACGCCGTACCGCCTGAGCGCGGTCGGAGACGCGTTGGGAACCAGCAACGACTGACCCTGGTGGAGCAGCCCGGGAACCTTGGCCTCTGTGGCCGCGAGCATGACTTCCTCGACGAGGCGTCTCATGGTCGGGTCGGCATGAGTCGATCCGATGCCCTTGAGGAAACCGTCGCTGAGGAGGGCCCAAATCATCGCGAAATCGGCGAGCTGGGGAACGACCAGCCCCAAGGTGGAGCTTGCGATGTCGTTCATTTCGAGCGATCGAGTGATGAGGCGCGATACGCTGTCGAGGAACGCCGCGCGGCGACTGGCGGCCTCGGCGCAGGTCTGGGCGCGCACCGCGAGCGTGGACGCGACGACCTGGCCGACACCCACGGCAAAGTCCTCGTCCACCGCGCTCCAGCGCCTCTTCGCGCCCACATGTTCGTGGCAGAGAACGCCGGCGAGCCGGCCGTCCAGCCATACGGGAACGTCGAGCATCGACGAAATTCCGCGGGCGAGGCAGTAGTCGCGGAGCTCGTGCACGCGCGGATCGCCATAGACGTCATCGACGCTCACGATTCGTGCCTTCAGAATCGCGTCGAAGTAGGCCGGGTGGTCCGACCGGAGGAGCGAGGCGCCGTGCTCGAAGGCTCCAGAGCTCGCGACGTAGCCAGCCTCGCAGTGGATGCTCGCGGGCTCGTCGCGAAGGCTCCAGAAGCTCACGCGCTCGATAGAGATCACTTCCGCATCGAGCTGAACGATGCGTCGCATCGACTCGGCCCAATCTTCCCCGTGCTTCGCGGACGCGAGCTCGAGGAGCGCCTGCGCCGTTCCACGGTTCAGCCCTGTCGCTGCGGGTGCCGGCGCAGCCATGATCGTCGTGCCCCGACCGAGACGGCCGTGTCGCCTTCGCCTGAGATCCGTCGAATACCTCATCACGGCACGGATGCGGATTCCGCGCCAAACCCTTCGGCGGAAGCTTTGCCCGTGTGGCGCGTGCGCAGTCTGTTCCGCGGCGGCCCGGGCTTGACAAAGTTCGATACTCGTCTAAATAGACAACCGTCAAATCATGTTCGACGACGTCCCCGCGTTCCAGGCGCTGGCCGATCCCACGCGCCGACAGATCCTGAAGCTCCTTCGGAAAGGGTCGCTCACGGCGGGCGAGATCGCGGCGCAATTCGAGCTCACGAAGCCGACCCTGTCGCACCACTTCAAAGTCCTCGAGACGGCTGGGTTGGTGAGGTCCGAGCGGCGCGCGACGACCATCGTCTATACGCTGCAGAGCAACGTGCTCGAAGACCTGGCGGCAGCCCTGCTGGAGCTGTCGTCATCCGTTGGTGCGTCCCGCAGACGTAGCGTGAGGAAGCCGTCATGACCGATGCCCGCCGAAGCGCGCTGTCGTTCGACCTCCTGACCGCCGTCGCCCTCGCGGCGGCGTTCGCGCTGACGGCCGCCGTCTATGCTCGCCTGCCGAACCCCATGCCCACGCACTTCGATATCGAGGGCCGACCGAACGGCTGGATGCCGCGCGCGCTTGGCGCCTGGCTCGTCCCGGTCCTCACTGTGGGCGTGGTCGCGCTCACGCGCTTCGGAGCGCGGATCATGCCGCCGGGATGGCGCGATCGACTCGCGGCGTCGCCCGTTCGCTTCCTTTCGTTCGCGCTGGCCGCGACGCTATTGGGGGTGCACGGGCTCGTTCTGCGCGCCTCGCTGTCGCCCGCACCTCGGCTCGGCGGCGCGATATGGGTGCTGCTCGGCGTTCTGTTCGTCGCTATCGGGCTCGTGCTTCCGCGAACGCGCCGCAATCCGTTCTTCGGAGTTCGCACCGCGTTCGCCCTCGCGTCGGACGAGAACTGGGCGCGGACCCAGCGCTTCGGCGGCTACGCGATGACAATCGGCGGTGGGGTCGCCCTCGCTGCGGGCGCGCTCGGATCGCCGACGCTCGCCATCGCCGCGATCCTCGTCTCGGGCGTGGCTCCGGCCCTTTGGTCTTGGTTGGTTGCGCGAAGCGGTCCGGGCGACATTCCACCGAGCTCCGCCAAGAGGTGACCCCGGGGGCGCTATCGTCGGGACGCAGCCGCGTCTCTTCGCCGGCGCGAACGGACGATCGAAAACGCCAAGAAGCCCGCGGCCGCGAGCGGGGCGGCCCACGCGTCGGGGTCGGACGTCGCGGCCGAGCAGCCGGAAGACTTGTGCAGGACGGGGACCACGGTGGTGCCACCGGAGCTGCTCGAGCCGTTGCTGCCGTTGGGTGTGCCGGCGCAGTTGCACACCGGGCACTGCGGCGCGTTCACGGATTGGGTCACCTGGTACACGTTGCTCAGGGTGCTCTGATCGTCCGCAGCGCGGAGGACCAGATCGTTCGCGAGCGCCGAGTGAATCAGGTCCGCGCGCATCCGCGTGATTCGGACCGACGCGTTGCCCTCGGGGAAGAGAGCGGCCAGGTCTTCGGTTTGCGCCTCGGCCTCGGTCTGCGACGTGCCGCCGTCTGGCCCGGGAATGGCCATGTAGCCACTTGCCCCGCCGCTGCTGCTGCCACCACTGCCGCTGCCGCTCACCGCGACGCCGTTGATGACGGCGTTCTCGATCGTGTACGGCGAAAGGACGAGCGAGCTCTCGATCTGCCAGGCCGAATTTTGGGCGTCGCTCTCCTTCTGGATTTGCACGGTCGTATACGTGCTCTGGTTCATCGCCCAGTCCCACGTGAGGTCCGACGGCGAAATGGTGAAGAAAGGAAAGTTGTCCGGCTCGTATCGTCCGTCGGCGATGACCCACAGCGTGATGCCCACCGTCGCGCCCGTGCCCGCGGCCACCATCCGCAGTGGCAGCGTCAGCCCTGCCCCCGGCGTGGTCACCCGCACCGGGCGCATCGCGCGAACTCCCTGTCCCGGGGCGAGCTTCAGCGCCAAGAAATCGAATCCGTCCGCGACGTATGCCGCGATGATCGGCTGGACGTCCGCGGAGACGACGTAGCCGTTGGTCGTCAGCCACGTTTCGAGCGCGCTCGGATCGGTCGACGCGAGCTGCACCGTCGCATAAGGACCGACGGTTTGCTCGCTGAGCACAGTGACCGCGCCCGAGCTCGACCCGCTGCCGCTGCCCGCGTTGCTGGCCGGGAAGGCCCCAAGGCCACCACAGTTGCACGACGGGCACGGTGGGAGGACGGGCGCGACAATCTCGGTCTTGGTGCTCTGCTCGAGCGCGGCGAATACTTCGTCCGCGCTGAGGCCGACCGTGACCGGGCCAGCGATCGGAAGCACCCAGGCAAACGACGCGGGCGACCCCGAGTACTTGATTTCGTCGTAGAGCGTCGTCTGCGTCGGCGAGATGCTGAATATCATCCGGTGGTCGGTCACCACCGTTCCGCTCTGCGTCGGCGGAGTGGGCTCGTGAAAGCACCCTCCGCAGGCTCGGGCGTCGCTCGCCGCGCCCGAGGCCGATAGCAGGGCCGCGGCGGCGACCGCACCGAGAGTCCCGCGATGGGTCACGATTTTCCTCCACGTCCACGTCCACGTCCACGGCGCCCGCGCACGAGCGACACAGCCACCAGTCCGCCGATCATGAGCTGCCCCGCCACGGCGTCGGGCTCCGATGCGACCGCGGCGCAGCCGGACGACTCGTGTGCGGTTGTTGGCGCTGCCCCGGACGCGGTGCCGCTGTCGGCCGCGCCGGCGTTGTTGGTTGCCCCCGAGCTGCTCGATGGCATGGCGCCGCTCGAGCTCGTGGCCGCCGCATCGGACCCGGACGACATTCCGCTCGAGCTTGCGGCGCCGCTCGAGCTGCTGGAGGCCGTGCCGCTCGAGCTCATCGCGCCGCTCGAGCTCATCGCGCCGCTCGACGCCGCGGCATCCGCCGCGCTCATCATCGCGCCGCTGGAGCTGCTGCTGCCGCCCGCGCACGGGCAAACGGGGCAGGGCGGTTGGTTGACCGACTGGGTCACCTGATAAATGTTCGACATCGTGCTCTGATCGGCCGACGCTTGGAGCACCAGGTCCGCCGCGAGCGCGCTGTGAAGCAGGTCGGCTCGCATGCGCGTGACTCGCAGCGAGACGTTGCCCTCCGGAAAGAGGGCTGCCAGGTCCGCGGTTCTCGCGTCGGCCGCTGCGCTCGCCCCCGCGTCCGTTCCCGGTAGCGACATATAGTCGTTCGCCCCGTACAACCCGTTCAGCACGGGGGTTTCGATCTGGAACGGCGACACAACGAGCGAGCTCTCGATCTGCCAGGCCCCGTTGTTGGCGGCCGCCTCTTTTTGCACTTGGACGGTCGTGTACGTGCTTCGTCCCGCGCCCCAGTCCCAGGTCAGCTCGGAAGGAAGGATCGTGAAGAACGGGAAGTTCTTCGGCTCGTATCGCCCGTCCGCGACGACCCACAGCGTGATGCCGACCGTGGCTCCGGTGCCCGCGGCGACCATGCGCAGCGGCAGCGAGAGCCCCGCTCCGGGCGAAGTGACGCGCACCGGGCGCATCGCCCGGATCCCCTGCCCGGGGTTCAGCCGGAGCGCGAGGAAGTCGAAACCCTCGGTCACGTAGGCGGCGATCACCGGCTGGATGTCCGCGGTGATGACGTAGCCGTTGGTCGTGAGCCAGTTGGTGAGCGCGGTCGGGTCGGTCGATTGCAATTGAACCGCGGCGTAGGGCCCGATCGTTTGCTGGCTGAGGACCGTGACCAAACCCGCGTCCGCCGATCCCGCCCCCATCGAAACGCCGCCGGCGGCGGTGACCGGGCCGCCGCGGCAATTGCACGCCGGACAGTTGAGGGGCGGGGCGACGATGTCCGTCGCCGTGGCGGACTCCAGCGAAGAGAAGACCGACTCGGAGCTCAATCCGACGGTCACCACGCCCCGGATGGGGAGCACCCACGCGAACGACGCCGGCGACCCGGCGTACTTGATCTCGTCGTACAAGGTCGACTGCTGCGTCGAGATGCTGAAGATCATGCGGTGGTCGGTCACCACCGTCCCGGTTTGCGTCGGCGAGATGGGCTCGTGAAAGCATCCGCCGCACGCCCTTGCGTCGGGCGCGGAAACCGCGACGACAGTGAGTACGGCGGCAGCGACTGCCCCAAGAAGCCATTGGCTCTTCATGACTGGTTTCCCTTTCGGCGACGTGCGGTGCGCGCGCGGAACCGAAATCGGTGCGCACACGACCACTCGACCCATCTACCCGCCCGGCTACTCAGCACGGCTCATGCCACGCAGGGCGAACGCCGGGTTTCGTGACTGGGTTCCCACGCCCGCGCGTCGCATATGTCATGGGCGGCACAGCATGGCACATGCTCATATCCACGTGTAGTTGAAGCTGACGCTCACACGCTCTTCCAACGTGGGATTGGAGGGCACTTCATGGCGCAGCCAGCTCTCGAACAGGACGACTTTGCCCGCCTCGGCGTCGCACGTGACTTGCGCGAGGTTCTCCAGCCTGCACTGCGCCACCCGGGGCGGCGCGATCGCTTTGCATCGCTCGGCGCGGGGATCCTCGAATCGGATGACCGAGCAACCGGGCGGCGTGCGCACGTAGTACGTCCCGCTGACCACCGCCCCGGGGTGCAGGTGCAGCGGGTGAACGGCGTCCTTCGACATGATGTTCACCCAGCAATCGGTCATCGCGAGGGTCGCTTCTCGGAGGTCCATGTCGAGGCGGCGTGTGAAGCGCATTACGTGGGGCCAGATCTTGCGCTCGAGGTCGATGAACGTCGGAAACGCCGAGAAGGTCCGGTTCAGAGTGCGAAGCGTTCCGTACGACGTGTAGCCCGACGGGTAGTTCTCCCGGCACCAGAGCTGCCCGGCGGCGTCCTGCTCGCGGACCTTTCGGCATTCCTCGAGGAGCGCGCGGCCAAAGTCGTCGGAGCCCTTCTTCTGCAAGGGGGACTCGTAGATGAACGTGGGAAACCATGGCTTGATTGGCATGCTTCGCTCGAGGGGCCCCCACGGCCGAATCACACCACGGAAGGCCCCCGCCGAGGCCGGCATTCTATCGGACGGAACGTCCGCCCCAAGGGCTGCTATGGCTTTCCCAATGTCCACTTCTCGCGTCGTCCGCGCGCCGCGAGGCGGCGACCTCTCCTGCAAGGGATGGGTTCAAGAGGCCGCTCTGCGCATGCTCCACAACAACCTCGATCCCGAGGTCGCCGAGCGCCCAGAGGAGCTGATCGTTTACGGGGGGAGCGGAAAAGCTGCTCGCAACTGGGACTGCTTCGACGTGATCGTGCGCGAGCTCCGCGCGCTCGGCGGCGACGAGACGTTGCTCGTGCAGTCGGGAAAGGCCGTCGGCAAATTCCGCACGCACCCCGATGCGCCGCGCGTGCTTCTCGCGAACGCCAACCTGGTTCCCAAGTGGGCGACGTGGGACGAGTTCCGCCGACTCGAAGCGATGGGCCTCACGATGTTCGGGCAGATGACGGCGGGCTCGTGGATCTACATCGGCACGCAGGGGATCCTGCAGGGGACGTACGAGACGTTCGTCGCCGCGCGCCGGGCGTATGCCGCGAGGACGGGGCAGGGCGGCCCGTTCTGGGTGCTCACCGCCGGCCTGGGCGGAATGGGCGGTGCGCAGCCGCTCGCGGCGACGATGGCGGGGATGAGCTGTCTCGCCGTGGAAGTCGATCCGGCGCGCATCGAGAAGCGAATCGCCGCGCGGTACGTCGACGAGCGAGCCGACGATCTCGACCAGGCCCTCGAACGTCTCGAGGCGGCGAGCAAGCAGGGGCGTTCGTTGAGCATCGCCCTCTGCGCCAACGCCGCCGAAGTCTTTCCCGAGCTCGCGCGGCGCAACGTCGTGCCCTCCCTGGTCACCGAGCAGACGGCGGCGCACGACCCGTTGCACGGATACATTCCTCTCGGCCTGTCGCTGGAGGAAGCGGCCGAGCTCCGCGCCGAAGACCCGGCTGGATACGTCGAGCGGGCCAAGGGGAGCATGGCGGAAGAAGTGAGCGCGATGCTCTGGATGCGAGGCGCCGGGGCCGAAGTGTTCGACTACGGCAACAACATCCGCGCGTGCGCGGCGGAGGCGGGATGTCCGCGCGCGTTCGACATACCGGGCTTCGTCCCCGCGTACATCCGACCGCTCTTCTGCGTCGGCAAAGGGCCATTTCGGTGGGTCGCCCTCAGCGGCGACCCAGCGGACATCGCGGCGACCGATGACGCCGTGCTCGCGGCCGTGCCCGATGACGCCGATCTTCGCGCGTGGATCGTCATGGCGCGCGAACGGGTGAAGTTCCAGGGGCTGCCGGCCCGCATCTGCTGGCTCGGGTACGGCGACCGCGCGAAAGTGGGCGCCGCGTTCAATCGTCTCGTGGCCACGGGGAAGGTCAGGGCCCCGATCGTCATCGGGCGGGACCACCTCGACAGCGGAAGCGTCGCTTCTCCCCATCGCGAGACCGAAGGAATGAAAGACGGCTCGGACGCGATTGCCGACTTTGCCCTGCTCAATGCGCTCGTGAACACCGCGGCCGGCGCGAGCTGGGTGAGCTTCCATCACGGCGGCGGCGTCGGGATCGGGATGAGCCTGCACGCGGGGATGGTCGTGGTCGCGGACGGTACGGCGGAAGCCGGGCGGCGCATCGAGCGTGTTCTCACGACCGATCCCGGCATGGGCATCGTGCGGCACGCGGACGCCGGCTACGACGCGGCGATCGCGTTCGCCGAGACCCACGGGGTTCACATTCCGCATCGGAGCGGCGGAACGCGTCAATAGGGCGCGCGCCCGATGAAGTTGCCCGCCGGTGCGTAGTTGCAGATCCAGATGTCTTCCGAGGTCGTGCCGTTCTTGCAGCTCGCGACGCCGCACCCGAGCTGCGTGCTCGTGCGCCACACGACCTGGGTGTAATGACCGCAGCCATCGCTATTGAGGTTCGTGTAACACGCGATGTCGCACTTCTCGGTGCCCTGGATCGTCCCGAACGTCCAGCAGGCCTCCTCGGCGGCCCACGCGTTCACGGCTTGCTGTGCGGTGCTCGCCGACTGGAGCCGGCCGCCCGAGCCGAAGACCGCCAGATTTTCGCCGTAGTCTTTGGCCGCCAGCTCGGCGCCCGAGCGATGCTGGGGCTGTGCGCACATGCTTGTGGCCAGAGTTGTGGCCCACTGCTGCGCGTAATCCGCGATGGTGGGAGACCAGACGAGGAGCGGCAGCGGGGGTGTCGTGTTCACCGCGGCTCGCACCGCGTTGTGCGCGGCGGTGATCCCCGCGAGACGGCCGCTTTCCGGATCGCCTGCGACTGCGTCTCTCCCGTCCCCGGTGTCCGCCGCGTTCGCGTCGCTCGCGTCGCTCGCGTCGCTCGTGTGGCTAGCGGCGCCCGCGTCACTGGAATCGACGACTTGGTCCCCACGCGCGTCGACGAGCGGAGCGCCGATGTCCGCTGCGTCGGCGCTTGGTTTCATCGACCGAGCGTCTGTCGAATGGTCCGCGTCGCTCTCCGGTGATGACGCGTCGGTCGACTCGCCGAACGATGGGCCGGGGCCGTCCGGCGCGCTGCAGCCGGCGGCGAGCATCAGCCCGATCGCGACGAGAAAGGTGCGCCCTGTCATCTCGCGTCTCTTCACACCGTAGCGCAGGATGAGCGTCCTTCGACCTGATCGTCGATCGCGGAGCTTGGTGACGACCCCTGCGCCGCTCGATTGGATCCGTACGTTCCCGTTGCACGGTTCAATTCTCGCGTGCCCGGACGGCGCGTGCTGCCGGACCCGCCGCGCGATGAAGGCACGGGCCTGGTCCGCGCTCGTGGTTTCGGTCAGCGGCCGTTCACGTGCGCGATCCTGGGGGACGATCACCCGCGCGGCGCCAGCGGCAGCGGATAATCACTGACCGCGACGCGCCGGCCGTCCGGATCGCGGAAGTAAAGGGTGTAAGCGGTCTCCGCTTCGACGCGTATCCCTCCCCGCGCGAGGCGCTGCCGCCATGCCTCCTTGGTCTGCGCACCCATGGCGAAAGCCACGAGGTCCATCGTGCCCGGCATGACCCCTGGCTCCCCTTCGTCCGCTCGCTCCAGCATGAGCACCGCGGCCCCCGCATCCAGCCAGACGCTCCCGTCGGGCGCGCCATGGCCGGCGACGACCGCGAACCCGAGGATTCCCGTGTAGAAGGCCTCCAACCGCTCGAGGTCGGCCGAACGCATCGCGACGTGATGGACCCTCATTCTGCGCCCCTTCTCGTGCTAAGCCGCACACGTGACTACCAGTCGTCCTCCCCGTGTCGTCGTCGCCACCCACGGCCACTGCTTCGATGGCCTCTGCTCCGCCGTGATGTTCACGCGTCTTTACCGGCATCGCTTCCCGGATGACGGGGCCTCGTTCACCTACCACGGCGCAGGCTACGGCCCCGGCCTGAACGGCGTCGACCCGAAGGTGCTCACCGGCGACGTGAACGCGATCCTCGACTTTCGCTTCGCCGCCGTGCCCGCGCTGAGCTGGTACTTCGACCATCACGTCAGCGCTTTCGCCTCACCCGACGACCGCGCGTTCTACGAGCGCGCGGCGGCGGAAGGCACGATCCACGGCGAGCGGCGCATGTTCCACGATGGCGCCTACAGCAGCGCCACCAAGCTCATCGCCGACGTCGGGCGCGAGCGATTCGGTCTGGATCTCGCCCCCACCGAGGAGCTCGTGCGCTGGGCCGACATCATCGACAGCGCCGGCTTTCACGACGCCAAGATGGCCGTCGATCGGACCGAGCCCGAGCTCCAGCTGATGACGGTGGTCGAGCACCTCGGCGACGACTCGTTCCTCGCGAAGATGGTCCCTCGTCTGCTCGAGCATCCACTCTCGGAGGTGGCGCGCACGGCGGAGGTCGTTCAGGCGTACGAGCCGCTGCGGCGTGCGCACGAGGGCTTCGTCAAGCTCGTGGCAGAGCACGCGAAGCCGATGGGGCCGGTCGTGCTGGTCGATCTGAGCGACGAGATCATCGAGGTCGCGGGCAAATTCGTGACGTACGCGCTTTTCCCCAAGAGCGCGTACTCGGTGCTCCTCAGCCGCTCGAAAAGCAAGTGCAAGATAAGCATCGGCTACAATCCTTGGTCGAACATCACCCGCCGGCACAACATCGCCGCGATCTGCGAGCGCTACGGCGGCGGCGGGCACCCAGTCGTGGGCGCGATCTCGCTCGCGGCCGATAAGCTCGAGGAGGCCAAGGCGCTGGCGAGCTCGATCGCGCTCGAGCTCGCGGCGTGAGCGTTTGGGCGGCGACCGGGATCGTCGTCGGGCACCGGGGTGGGCGAGGCGACGGGTGGCCGCCGGAGAACACGATGGCCGCGTTCGACCAGGCCGCTCGACAGGGCGCGTCGGCGGTGGAGCTCGACGTGCGCACGTGCGCGGGCAATGCGGTGGTGGTCTTTCACGACGCGACCCTCTCGAGGGCGACCGAGGGGCACGACGTCCGGCGTGTGCGCGACGTGGGCCTCGACGAGCTACGCACGTTGGGCGTGCCAACGCTTCCAGAGGTGCTCGGGTGGGCGGTCTCTCGACGCGTCGGCGTCAATGTCGAGATGAAGCACGACGTCACGCACGCCGCGGCTCTCTCTCGCGCGACCGTGGGGGCCGTGCGGGCCACGGGCGCCGACGTGCTTCTCTCGTCGTTCGATCCGCTGCTCCTCGCGCTTGCCGCGCTCGAGGCGCCGGCGATCCCGCGTGCACTGCTTGTCCGGCCGGGCCAGCCGCTCTGGGCCGACGCGCTTCAGCAAGTGGCCCGGCCCCCCCTCGTGCGCTGGCTGCACATCGAGCGTACCCAGGCGCAGCCGGACACGATGGCGCGTCACGCGCGGCGGGGTTTGCGTCTCGGCGTGTGGACGGTCAACGATGAGGCCGAGGCCGTCCACCTCGTCGATCGCGGCGCCGCGTCGATCATCACCGACGCGCCAGGCGCAATCCGAAGCGCGCTCGGGACGAGTACCTTGAATCTCCACCCGCTTGACTCGCGGCGGTGATGTTCTCTCACGTGCATCGACTCCAGTGATCGATGGACTACTCGCAGTTGACCTGCTCCGGGCGCATCCCCGGCGGCGCGGGTTGCTCGAACGTTCCCTCGGGCAGCGGAGGATTCCACGACAGCTGCTGGTACTGGAAGCGCACGTCGGCCTCCGGGTCCGGCACTTCCATACGGATCTTCCTCGGGATCTCGGCGTCGCACGGGGGACCGCTCGGCGGCACGGGCGGTGCTAAGCCGTCGGGATCCTCCCGGGGGCCGGCCGTCGGCGCCGTGGCGTGGTCGCTGAGCTCCGCGTGGTAAAGCACGTACTGCTGTTGTTCGACGCGCACGTCGAGCACCCGCATCCGCTGCTGGTCCCACGGCTTGGTCCAGTCGTCGGGGCGCGGCGCCAGATGAACCTCTTCGCGCGCTTCGCTGGAGCTCGGGATGAAGAGCACCCAGTACCCCTGCGGGCTCCAGGCGATGGTCGCCGCCTGCGGGTCGTGGCGCAAGACCGGCGCCTCGCCGCGGAGCAGATCGACGAGCACGTGCCCCGGCACCGGCACCGCCGTCAGCCGGGCGATGTTGCAGGCGCTGGCCGGGCCGACGTAAAAGTGCTTGTCGCGCAGGTCGGCGAGGGCGAACCGCGATCCGTCGGCCGTCAAGGTCGCCAGGGAGACGCCGAAGGGGCTGACGATGTCCAGGCGGATGAGCGCGGGTCGTTCCGCGAAGAGCATGACGTCGCCGCGCCCGCGCCCGTGCTCGCCGAAGAGGTCGAACTTCGCGTTGCCCTGAATGCCGTTGCCGCACGCGAATGTGGCGTGCATGCGGACCAGGGCTGCGTCGGCCGTCGGCGGAGACGAGGGCGGCGGCGCAGTACCCGCGCATCCGCACGCAGCGAGAGTCGGGATGCCGAGGGCGAGCAGTCTCGTCGGACGCGGGAGTCGTTGCATCGGGAGCGCCACGGCTACGTAAGCGCGGAAGGCCCAGGGCACAACCCCTCACCGCGCCAATCCCTGCCGCCGCGCTTCCTGGAGGCCCCGGTCGATCACGTCGATGGCCTCGGCGCCGACGCCGAGCCCGCCGAGCGCATCGCGCGTGGCCCAGCGCGCGTCCGCCGCGTCGTCCCCGGCGACGATCGGACGATCGCCTTCGTCCTCGGGCACGAGGAGGTGCTCGTGGATCGCGAATGCGAACCCTTCGGGAGCGATCAGGACGACGCCGAGCGGGCACACGACACGGGTGGCGAGCGAGGTCTCTTCGCGAACCTCTCGGACGATCGCGTGCTCGAGCGACTCGCTCTCCTCGACGCGTCCGCCCGGCAGGGTCCACGCCCCCGCGTTCGGCGCCCGCGCGCGTCGAACGAGCAGAACGCGCCCGACTCGGTCCACGACGACCGCTCCGACCGCGAGGACGGGGATTGGCTCGGCTTGCGGCGAGGACGGCATGGGGGCGATTCTACGGTGCATGCTGGGCTTGGCGCTCGTGCGCCCACTCGAGGACGACTGGCGCGAGACGCTGGACGCAGTCGCTCGCCGGCGAGGCTGGCCGACCAGCCGCGACGTGGCCAGGCTCGCCTCGCGAGTGGCCGACCTCTCGGCGGCGTACAACGACGCGTCCGTCGCGCGCGCGGTCGCGAGCGATGCCGGTGCCGCTCGCCTGGGCTTCGGGTTTGCTCGAGACGTGCCGAAGGGTGCGGCCGCAGCGCGCGAGCTGGTGGCCACGGGAGCCCTTCGTCTTGGCAGCGCCCCATTGCGCGTGCTTGACGTCGGGGCCGGGCTGGGTGCCACGACCTGGGGGCTGGTCCGGGCGCTCGAGGCGGCGGACCGGGGCACGGGAACCGTGCCGGCGCATGCGGAGTCTGGTCCCCGCGTCGTCGAGGCGACCTGGGTGGAGCCCGACGTCCAGGCGCTCGAACTCGCCGACGAGGTGCTGCGAGGACGCCGGGCCGCCGGGCGCGGCGCCGTTGAGCTGCGCGTCACGCCGGTCGCACGCCCCATCGGGGCCGCCGGCGCCTTCGACGGCCTCGGTCGGTTCGACGTGGTGCTCGCCGGTCACCTGCTCAGCGAGTTGGACGTGGGTGCCCCGGCCGATGCGCGCGTCGACCGTCATGCGGCACTCTTGCACGGCCTTCTCGAGCACCTCACCAAGGACCACGGCTCGCTCGTCCTCATCGAGCCGGCGCTGCGCGATCGAACGCGTCACCTGCACCGCGTCCGCGACGTGCTGGCCTCCCGCGGCGCGACCGTGTTCGCGCCCTGCATGCACGGCGGGCCGTGCCCTGCTCTCGCTCGCGAAACGGACTGGTGTCACGAGGACCTCGCCGTGGACCTGCCGGGCTGGGTCGTCCCGATCGCGCGGGCCGCTGGTCTCCGACGCGAGGGGCTGACGTTCAGCTATCTCGTGTTGCGCAAGGACGCTCTGCGCCTCGCCGACTCGTTTCCCTCCGCGCCCGGCGCCGCGCGCCTGCGCGTCGTGTCCGAGCTGATCCGCACCAAGGGCAAGCGCGAGGCGTTCGTCTGTGGCGAGCTCTCGGCGGCGGGCGCTGGCACGTCCGTGGCCGCGCGCGTTCGGGCGACGCGGCTCGACCGCAGCGCGTCGGATGGCAATGCCCCTTGGGCAGAGATCGGGCGCGGAGACGTGCTCGTCGTCGACCCGGCGCCGAGCTTGCTCAAGCCGCGCATCGAGCCAGGCTCCGAGGTCACTCGTTCAAGGTGACACCGAATCGCGTTGACGGACTTGTGCGTCGTCGACTACCTGCTCGCGAGCGATGCGTGGACTCTACGCGATCGTGGACGTCGCCACCCTCGACGCCTGCCATCTCGACCCAGTGGCGTTCTCCCAAGCGGTGCTCAGTGCGTCACCGGCGGCGCTTCAGCTGCGCGCCAAAGACTTCCCATCGCGCGAAGCGCTCGCGCTGTTGCGACAGCTCGCGCCCATGTGCCACCGCGCAGGGGTCCCGCTCGTCGCGAACGACCGGCCCGACCTGGCCATCTTCGCCGGATGCGATTTGGCGCATGTGGGGCAGACCGACATGCCGATCGATCGCGTTCGCCGTCTCGCGCCGGGGCTCGGCGTCGGCGTGTCCACCCACACGATCGACCAGCTCGATGCTGCGCTGGCCGCGCGGCCCGCGTACGTGGCTTTCGGTCCCGTCTTTGAGACGTCGACCAAGGCGCATCCGGACCCCGTGGTGGGGGTGGGGTTGCTCGCCGAGGCTCATGCGCACGCCTTGGCGGCAGGAATCCCGCTGGTCGCCATCGGCGGCATCACGCTGCCGCGTGCGCACCAGCTGGTCGGCCTGGTCGAGGCGGCGGCGGTGATCTCGGCACTGCTCCCGCCTGAGGCTCTGCGCGGCGGAGCTCTATCGGTGGAGGGGGTGCTGCGTGAGGTGACGGCGCGGGCGCGGGGTTTCCAGGAGCTGCTCGCGCCGGGGCCGCCGATGGCAAGGACCGCGCGGTGAGCGTGATCCTCGGCTTACTTGTCGCCACCGGGGGCGCGGTCATCGGGCGCGCGCTTGCGTTGCGGCTGCGCGCGCGGCGGTTGACCGAATCGGAGCCCATCGACGGGAAGAGGCCTCCCGTGGCCGAGGTGCTCTCCGCATTTCCCTGTCGCCTGGGTGACGTCGTCGTGCGGACTGCGGAGCGCGACGAGGCATGGCTGGCCGGCGCATTGGTCTTCGAGGAGGAGCGTCCGGTCGCCGCGCTGTTCGTGGCGCCGGAGGCGGGGGCCGACCGCGCGGTGCTCGCGCGCGAGGGGATCGAAGAGCTGCTCTGGCTTTCTCCGCTGCCGATCGCCGAGCTCGCGGTGACCACCGACCCTCCGCACACGTTGGAGCACAAGGGCGTCCGATTCGAGCGTCTGCGTCGGCTGCCGGTCCGCGTCACGCGGGCGGGCAGCGGCGCGCCCAGCGTCGGTGATCGCGCCGTTGTCGCAGAGTATGGGGGGCAGGGGAGCGAGCGAATCGTCCTCGTGGCCGGAAGCGAGCAGACGCTGGCGTGGACCGGGGTGGCGCTGGGGCGGCGCGAGTACGACGTGCTCCCCGGGAGCTAGCTGGCGCGCATCTTCATCATCATCGCCTCGACCGCGAGTTGGATCGCGGCGTTTGCCTCGATTTGCTCGACGGCAGAGACGACGATCGCGTGGCGCGCTGCGGCCACGTCCGCGTGGCGGTTCGCGGCCGAGACCTCCGCGCGGGCGAGAGCGCCGAACGCCGAGGCAAGGGCCTCGAGCAGGCCAACGAGGGGCCGCTTCTCCGCCTTCTTCGCCTCTTCGGCGAGCTCGAGCGCCGGGCCACGATCGATCGCATCGAGCGCCGCCATCGCGCGCGCGACGAACTCGTCGCGGCGGGCGCTCGCCTCGGCGTCGGACAAGGCGACCGCCGACGCCATGGTTCCTCCCGCCAGACCGGCAATCTGCGCCGCGCGCTCCCGGTCGACGCCCCGCTCTCGGAGCAGCTCCGCGATGACGTCATCCGGCAGGACGCCGAACCGCACGCGCTGCGTCCTCGACCGAATCGTCGGCAGAAGGGCATCGCACGAGCAACAGAGCAAGACGAAGTGAGTGCGCGCTCCTGGCTCTTCGAGCGTCTTGAGCAGCGCGTTGGCCGCGGAGGCGCTCAGCTCCTCCGCGCGACGCACGATGAACACCTTCGCGCGACCCTCGTACGGCGGGAAAGAAGCCCGCGCGAGGACAAGGGTTCGCACCTGGTCGATGCTGATGTCCTGGCTCTCCGGCGATCGCCGTCCAATGGTCGCCGGCTCGTAAAGCCCGCGCTCGAGCACGACCACGTCCGGGTGCGTCGGGCGGTCCGCCCCCGGGCGCGGCAGTGCTCGCGTGCACGGACTGCACGCACCGCACGCGTCCGCCGCGTCCGCGGCCCTTCGCTCGCAGACGAGGGCCTGGGCCAACCCAAACGCGGCGCGCTCTTTGCCGACGCCCTCGGGGCCGTCGAACAGGTAGGCATGATGGACGCGCGCGGTTGACAGCGCGCGGCGCAAGGTCTGTATCGCCGTCGGTTGAGAGCGAACGGTCGTCAGGAATGCCGGCACCCCTTCAGCCTAGCTTGGCAGCACCTTCCGGCGCGGGCTCGTCCGGGCATCGCGCCGCGGCCGATCCGCGCGCGAAGATGGCCATGTGCTCCACGGGCTCGTTGTGGTCGCCTGCCAGATCGTGCCAGCGCTCGGCCAGCTCCGCCCTGGGTAGGTAGACGTACGCACCCGGGGCCACCGTGCACGGGTCCATGAAGAAAAGGTTCTGGCTGTCGTAGCCGACCATCACCACGTAGTGTCCTGCGTCCCAGAGGTCACGCCAAGGCGTCTCGTGGTCGCGCCACGCCTGCAAGTCGACGATCGGGGGCTGGCGCGCGTCGATCGCGCGCTCGAGCTCGCCCACGGTGACGTCGCTGTGGCGGTATTCGGCGGTGACCCCGCCGGCATTGTTCAGAAAAGCAGCGATTGGCTGGGGCTCGGTTCCCTTCGCATGCGTGGTCTCGAGCGGCAGGTACAGGGCCGTCTCGTCGACCCGAGCGTACGCGTCCCACCGCCAGTAGCGAAGGAGCGCCAGGGTGGCGGCATTTCCGCAGCTGAAGTTGGTACGCTGCTTGACCGTGGGTACGCGGATGAGGTTTTGTGGCAATGGTGTGACGAAGTCGTACGGGTCGCGACGGCTCGTGGCGCGAGCGAGTTCCAGCGGCTGCTCAGTCATCATGGGACGGGGGAACCTTCTAGCGAACTGTCGGTCCGGGGGAAAGGTTTCAAGGCTTCTTAGGCTCGAGACCGCCAGCTCGGCCCTCTTCTTCCCGTTCGATGGCGTCCAACTCGTCGTCCGTGAGCGTCTCCGCCTGACCTTCGCCGCGCTCCCGAGCGAACATCCGGTTGAGCGTTCGCCGATCGATGCCCAGCACTTCGGCCGCTCGGGTCTTGTTGCCGCCCGTTCGCGAAAGGACCCGATCGATGTACCGGCGGTCGAGCACCGACAGCGTCGGCCAGTCGTCCGCCAGCGAGCCCAAGCTCGCCTCGCCCTCCGCGGCCCACGCGCCCGCCACCTCGGGCGGCATATCACTGGCCGTGATGACGCCCTCGCGTGCGAGCAGCATCGCGCGCTCGATGATGTGCGACAGCTCGCGCACGTTCCCGGGGAACGTGTACTTCTCCAGGATCTCGAACACTTCGGGTGCGACGCGGGGGGCCGGGCGGCCTAGGCGCTCGGCGTGCCGTGCGATGAAATGCCGGATGAGAAGGGGAATGTCGCGCCTGCGCTCGCGAAGCGGGGGAACGTGAACCGTGACCACCTGCAACCGAAAGAGGACGTCTTCCCGGAAGCGGCCAGCCAGAACTTCCGCCTTCAGATCACGGTTGGTCGCAGCCACGACGCGGGCGTCGACTTTGACGGTCTCCGCGGCGCCGACCCGACGGATTTCCCCTTCTTGCAGCACGCGAAGGAGTTGCACTTGCATCTTCGGGCTGATCTCACCGATCTCGTCCAGGAACAGCGTTCCCCCTTTGGCTTCCTCGAAGAGGCCGCGCTTGGTCGCGCTCGCGCCGGTGAATGAGCCGCGCTCGTGACCGAAAAGCTCGCTCTCGAGGATCGACTCGGGTAACGCTCCGCAGTTGACCGCGACAAAAGCCTTGCTTGCCCTGGGACTTTTCGCATGGATGGCTTTCGCGACGAGCTCTTTGCCGGTACCGCTCTCGCCGACAATGAGCACCGTGGCCGTGGTCGGTGCGACGTGGGCGACCGTCTTGTACACCGCCAGCATGGCCGCCGTCGTTCCGACGATCCGCGCGTCCGGCTGCGCCCCACCCTTCGTCGGGGACTCGCTCTCCGAGCCGGCAAGCTTGCGGCGCGCGATCGCCTCGGACACCTTTCGTTTGAGCTCGGTGGGCTCGATCGGCTTGGATAGGTAGTCATAGGCGCCCTCGCCGACCGCATTCATGGCCCCGTCGATGTCCGCATAGGCCGTCATGAGGATGACCGGGGTCGACGGGCTCGCCTCGCGAACACGGCGCAGGACTTCGTGACCACTGGTGTCGTTGGCCAGGTGGATGTCGCTCAGGACGACGTCGTAGCGCGCGACTTTCGCCGGGGAGGGTACGGCGTCCGCCGTATCGAATACGTCGACACGGTAGCCCTCGGTGCGCAGCACACGCGCAAGGAGGTTCGCGAGGGTGTCGTCGTCCTCAAAAAGGAGGATACGGGCCTGCTCCTCGGCGTCGCTCGCGGCGTCGTCGCGATTGTCCTCGGTCATGGCCTTCCCCCGACCGTCCGTTCGTGGCTGACGGTCGACCAGCGGGTGAGCGCGGCAAAGCGTCCCGCCTGGACTGATCGAGGCGACCTTCCTGTCACCTGACGAGGGTACTCGCACGCCATTTCCATGGTTGGCCTTCCCCATCTTCACGAGGGATGCCGACGGCTCCCATCAGTGCTCGGCACCAGGGAAACTTCAGTGTAGCTGGACTAATCCGTGAATGCGGAAATCCCGAGTCTAGTTCCGGGACGGGGTGAACGAGTGCAGGTCGCCGGAGCGGACGACGGGGCGTGCGGCTGTGCGCGGGAGGGTTGCCTTCCACTCCTCGGCGGCCCGACGTTGCTCTTCGGACGTGGAGTAGACGACGCGGTCCGGCTTGCTGCCCGCGGCGTCGAGGGGGGCCCACTTCGCGAGCAGGTCACCATAGGCGATTTGCTTGGGGTCGAAGACCACCCGGACTGCGTCTGAGTCGCCGACCATCCCAGCCTCCACTTCGAGGACCCCAGGCACCTCGCGAAGCGCGGCCTGGGCCCCCCGGCCCCCCGCCAGAAGAGCGGTGTCGAGCGTCGTCTCGCAGCCGGGTCGCTCGCCGGCCGGCGGCGTGGCGCAAGCGTTCGCGGTCGATGCGGCAACCGGCGACACCCGCGCGCCTCCCGCGAAGCGGGCGGCATAGGCCCCATAACCCTCGGCATCCAGCCGTTTCGACGGGATGAAACGCAGCGAAGCCGAGTTGATGCAGTACCGCAGGCCCGTCGGCGCCGGGCCGTCGTCGAACACGTGCCCCAGATGCGAGCCGCCGATGGTCGATCGCACTTCCGTTCGCATCATCCCAAGACTTCCGTCCGTCTTCGACACCACGCGCCCGTCCTCGATGGGTCGGGTGAAGCTCGGCCACCCCGTTCCGGACTCGAACTTGTCGAGCGAGCTGAAGAGGGGCTCGCCGGTCGCGACGTCGACGTAGATCCCGGGCTCGTGGTTGTCGAAAAACTCGTTGTGAAACGGCGGCTCAGTGGCGTCGTTTTGCGTGACTTGGAACTGAATCGGCGTGAGCTTCTTCCTCAACTCGGCAAGGGACGGCTTCGAGTACGTGGGGGCTCTCATGGATGCGTTCTCCTTCGCGATCGGCGGGTCGAGGTTGGCGGTCGGCGCCGCGAACGGCCGAGCTGGGGCGGACGACGGCTGACGGCACGCTGCCATGCCCAGGCCGACCAGCAGGGCTGCTGCGTACGAGTTTCGCCGGTGCATGTTCGCTCCTTGTGCCTCGGCCGAGGCTTCGGCCGTCTGCGCGTGGATGAATGTATCCACCGTGGAGTACGCGCGCCTGCGCGGGCCGTTACCGGCACTTCGTGCCGCGCTCGTGAGTCACCCGGGCTACTCTGTGGATGAGCGTCGTGTATCCGCTCGAGCCTCTCCGCGTCGAGGAACACCTGCACGGCCACCTCGGGTGGATCGCGGCGATGGCCCTCCTGCATCCTGCCGTTCTGCTCCGGCGCGCGCAGCGCCGGGCGCACTTGTCGGTGGTCTTCGCGGTCGCTCTGGTCACCCTTGCGGCCTGGATCGGGGTGACGATGTATCCGGCGTATCGCGAGACGTTGCGCCAGCCCATCTTCGCAGGCTCTGCGGCCGTCGGATACCTGTTCGAGCGCAAGGAGCATTTCGCGTTCGGAGCTGTGATGCTCGCGTGGACCGGAGGTGTCGGATACGCCGCGGAGGCGTTCGCCGAGGGAAGGGTGCGTGCCTCGTTGCGGCGGACCGCCCATTACGCGTTCGTGGCCGCGGCGGCGTTCGCCCTCGTCACCGCGGCGCTGGGGACGGTCGTCGCGGCGTACAAGACGTTTTGATCGCTCACCAGCGGTCGGTGCGAAAGGGGGCGGCCGGCAGCCCGGCGGCGTTCTCCAGATTCGCGTCCGGGTTGTCGGCCCATGCGTAGCGCACGGTGACCGGGACCTCCACGGCCGGGGAAGTCACGATGACCGCGTCGCCGTCGATGCGCGCCTGTGCCGCCCGGCAAACCCGATCGTCGCCGGCGAGAGCGAATCCGCGCACCTCGCCTCCTCCGCGGGCGCGCAGGCCGGCGGCGTGGCGAAACGCGACCCGGACTCCACCCGGACCGATCTCCACGCGATCGACGCTGGGCCCGGACCATTCGACGCCGCTCTGCCCGTAACTCCCGGCCAGCGCGACGAGCGCGAGGCGGCGGCCCACGTCTTGTTTGTTGCGGGGATGGATGTCGTCGGGGTCTCCGATGTCGATCGTCACGGCCATCCCCGTCGCCGGCTCGGCGAGAGCCTCGGCCTGGGCCTCGCGCAAGTACGCCCACGCGAGAGAATCGACGAAGCCCGCGAGCTGCACGAAGTAGAACGCAACCTCACCGGTACCGTTCCACTTCGCTCGCCAGTCGCGGACCAGCGCGACGAAGCGATCGCGGTACGTGGGGTGGTTGTCGACGTTGCTCTCCCCCTGATACCAGATGACGCCCCGCAAGCCGAACGGCACGAGCGGCGCGATCATTCCATGATACAGCGCGCCGGGTTCATTCTCCGAGTGTGCGCGCTCGGCGTCGATGTCCATCACGCTTCGCAACGCCTCGATGCTCGTCCACGCTTCGACGCGCGTTCCGCCCCACGAGGCGTCGATGACTCCCACCGGTACGGAGAGCCGCCGGTGAATCTCGCGGGCGAAGTAGTAGCCGACGGCCGAGAAGTCCCCCGCCGTCTCGGGGCTGCACGGACGCCAGCTGCCGTCGACCAGCGTCTGCGGCTCGCGAGCCGCCCGTTGAGCGACGCCGAAAACGCGGATCTGCGGCCAGCGTGCCTGCGCAGCCTCGACGGCCCCGTGGGCGCTCATCGAGACCTTCCACTCCATGTTCGACTGACCCGACGCGAGCCACACCTCACCGGAGAGCACGTCGTCGAGCGTGCATTCTCGAGAGCCGGAGACGTGCAAGCGATACGGGCCCCCCACCGGCAGCGCCGGGCAGGCGATTCGAAACGCGCCGTCGGCCTCGGTGACGGCGGTGACGACGTCGAGCATCGAGCGCGCTGCTTCGATACGGAGTGTCACCGCCTGGCCGGGACGATCCCAGCCCCAGATCGGATTGCTGCGGCCACTTTGAAGCACCATATGGTCGGTGAAGAGGGAAGCAAGACGCGTCATCGAGGGATCTCCCGGCGGGGGAGCGCGGGCTCATCTTCCCACGAACTTCGGTGTCCGGCGCTCGAGGAAAGAGCGCATTCCCTCGCGCTGGTCGTCGCTGCCGAAGAGCGCCGCGAACGCCGTCGCCTCGAGCTCGTTGGCGGTCGCCAGGGGAGCGTCGGCGCCGCGAAGGATCGCCCGTTTGACCGACGCAATCGCAAGCGGCGCTTTGGCGGCGATCTTCGCCGCGACGACCCGCACCTCCGGCAAGAGCTCTGCGTGCGGCACCACGGCGTTGACCAGCCCGAGCCGCATCGCCGCTTCGGCGCCGAGAACATCTCCAGTCATGCACAGCTCGCGAGCGTGCGCGACCCCCACGATTCGAGCGAGGCGCTGCGAGCCGCCGAAACCGGGGATCACGCCGAGCCCCACTTCCGGCTGGCCAATCCTGGCTCGCTCGCTCGCGTAGATGAAGTCGCAACAAAGAGCGAGCTCGCAGCCTCCGCCGAGCGCGAATCCGTTGACCGCTGCGATGACGGGGAAGGGCGCCTGCTCGAGGAGCGCACCGAGGCGATGGCCCAGGTCGGAGAAGCGCTTTGCCTGCGGCGGGGCCATGTCGACCATCGCCGCGATGTCCGCTCCGGCGGCGAAGGCCTTGTCACCGGCCCCGGTCAAGATCGCCGCTCGAACGGTGGGGTCGTCGGTCAGCGTCGTGACGGACGCGACGAGCTCTCGGAGCAGCTCTTCGTTCAGCGCGTTGAGCTTGTCCGGTCGGTTCAGGGTCAATGTGACGACGGCGTCGTCGCGGTCGATGAGCAGTGTCGGCATGGTGGTTTCTATTTCGGACCCAATCGGTTGCCCTTGTCGTCGTATCGGTAGAAGCCTCGGGCGCTCTTTCGCCCCAAATAGCCGGCGGCAACGTAGTTTCGCAACAGCGTGGGGGCGCGGTACTTGTCGTCGCCGAACTCGCGGTGAAGCACGTCGGCGATCGCGAGCACCGTGTCGAGCCCGATCAGGTCACTCAGCTCGAGCGGCCCCATCGGGTGGTTTAGGCCCAGCTTTGCGCCCGTGTCGATGTCTTCGGGCGACCCGATCCCCTGCTCGAGGGCGAAGCACGCCTCGCAGAGCATGGGGATCAAGATGCGGTTGACGAGGAATCCAGGCGCGTCGCGGCTGGTCGTCACCGTCTTGCCCAGCTTCTCGGCGAGGGCACACGTCAGGGCGTGGGTCTCGTCGCTCGTCTGCAGGGCGCGCACGACTTCGACCAGCTTCATGAGCGGCGGCGGGTTCATGAAATGCATCCCGATCACCCGATCCGGCCGCGACGTAGCAGCGGCGAGCCTGGTCAACGAGATGGACGACGTATTGCTGGCCAGCCACTTGCCCGCAGGCAGGACTGCGTCGCACTTGCGAAAGAGCGCGAGCTTGACGTCGACGTTCTCCGTTGCTGCCTCGACGACGAAGTCGCAATGTCCGAATTCATGGGGCCCGGGCGCGGGGGTGATGCGCGCCAGGAGCTCCGTGCCGGCCGCGGCGGTCATCCTCTGCTTCTCGACGAGCTTGCTCAGCATGTTTGCGATCTTCTGTTTGCCCCGTTCGGCGAGATCGACGGAGGAATCGGCGAGCACGACGCGAAGCCCGGCGGCGGCGGTGACTTGTGCGATGCCCGCTCCCATCTGGCCTGCGCCAAGAATGCCGATCGTCTTGACCTCGTCGAGATGTGCCATGCTCCTCGCCTCCTGAGGCCGAGCCGCGTAGGCGGACTGCTCCGCGGCGTGGTCGAAATACGATGAAGCGGCATACCATGCTTTCACTCGCGCTACTGGCTGGCGCGTGCGCGGGGTGCGCCATGCCGAGCACGCTCTCGCGCGCCCAGGCCCTCGTTCGCGAGCACCGGGAGTCCGACGCAGTGACGCTCCTCCGCGATCGATTGCGCGAGCGTCCCGACGACACGGCGGCGCGTCGCCTTCTCGTTCGCGTGCTCGCGCTCGCGGGCGACATGCAAGGCGCACGAGCTGAAGTCGTGGAGCTCGGGCGCCGGATGCCCCGCGGTGACCCCGCGCCGTACCTGGAGCTGGGGCACGCGCTCGAGCTCGCGCATCGCTACGACGAGGCGCTCGACGCATACGATCAGGCGGCGAGTGTGGCACCCGCCGTCCCGGATGGACCACGCGAAGGCGGGATGCGCTGCGCCCGCTGGGGCGAGGCAGAGTCGGCGAGGCCACGGCTGGAAGAAGCGGTGCGGCGTGGCGCGCGAGACGCCGAGACGTGGCACGCGCTCGGCCTCGTGCGGTTGCGCTTGGGAGACTTCGACGCCGCCGAAGAAGCGTACCGTGCGGGGGTCGCCGCGGACCCGAGTCGAGCCGAAAGCTGGTTGGGCCTGGCAACAGTCGCGATGGCGCGCGGCGACCCGGGCAAAGCGCTCGACGCCTACGACCAGGTACTCGCCCGCCGGCCGCGTTTCGCCGCCGCGGAGCTCGGTCGCGCCTGGGCCCTGGGAAAGCTTGGGCGAACGGGCGATGCTTCGCGCGCGCTCGACCACGCCGAGGAGCTGGGTGCGCCAGCCGTGAACGTTGCGCGGCTGCGAGCGGCGCGAATCGCGCCCGCGCTCCGAGAGGCGAAGTAAAGTGGCCGCCATGGAGCGAGACGAAGTCCTGCGGATCGTGGCGCGTGCGAGATCTGCTCAGCCGGTTTGGGCGGAGCTCCGAGTCAGCGAGCGTGCGCGCCGCATCGCACCGCTCAAGGACCGCGTGCTCGAGCGCGCGGGCGCGATCGCGGACTGTCTGCACGAGGAAGTCGGCAAGCCGAGCGTAGAAGCACTTCTGGGTGAGGTGCTCCCGTCCGCTGACGTCGTGCAGTATTGGACGCACGCCATCCCTGATCTGCTCGAACCAGCCGACGTGGAGATGGACTCGATCGCTTACCCCGGCAAGCGCGGGACGATGTTTCGGGAGGCGCGCGGCGTGGTCGGCGTCATCATGCCCTGGAACTTCCCGGTCGCGTTGCCGCTGCGAACGATCGTCCCGGCGATCCTTGCTGGCAACGCCATCGTCTTCAAGCCTAGCGAGGTGGCGCCGCGATCGGGTGCCCTCGTCGCGGGCCTTTTCGCGGGACTGGTCCCCGACGGGGTCATCGGGATTGCCCAGGGCGGGGGCGACGTGGGCGCGGCGCTCTGCGCGGCCGACGTCGATCTCGTCGTTTTCACGGGAAGCGTCGCGACGGGACGCGCCGTCGCGCACGCCTGCGCCGAGAAGCTCATCCCCTGCTCGCTCGAGCTCGGTGGCAAGGACGCGGCGATCGTGCTGGCGGACGCTGATCTGGAGCGCGCCGCGAACGGTGTTGCGTGGGGCGCCCTGATGAACGCCGGTCAAAACTGCGCTTCGGTCGAGCGCGTCTACGTCGACAAGCGAATCGCCGACGCCTTCACGAAGCGCGTGTGCGCCGTCGTCGCCTCGCTGCGCCAGGGCGTGGATGTCGCATCGCTCGCAACGAGCGCGCAGCGGGCGGTGGTTCAGCGGCACGTCGAGGAGTCGATGGCGACCGGGGCGGAGATCTTGGCTCGTGGATCGGAGGGGACGCGCGGCTCCGTGCCGCCCCGTCCGCGCGATCCGGCAACCGACCGGGACGCGCGTTCCTATCTACCCGTGGTGGTGCGCGTCCAGAGCGACGACTCGGCGCTGATGCGCGACGAGACGTTCGGCCCCGTGTTGCCGATCGCCGTGGTCGACGGAGTGGAGGAAGCGATCGCGCGCGCGAACGCATCGCGCTACGGGCTGACCGCGAGCATCTGGACGCGCGATCACGACAAAGCACAAGGCATCGCGCGCCGCCTGCACGTGGGCGTCGTGACCATCAACAACCACGGGTTCACGGGGGCGATCCCGGCGGCTCCGTGGGGCGGTCGCGGCGAGACAGGCTGGGGGATCACGGGCTCGCCGCTCGCGCTGGACGCGCTCACTCGGCCGCGCTTCGTCCTGACCGACCGAGGCCGTGCGAAGCGCGAGCTTTGGTGGTTCCCGTACACGCCGACCTTGACGACGATCGCTTCGGCGATGGTGACGTTGCGCTGCTCGTCGCGGGGGCTGCTCGTGAGGGCTCGAGCGCTGCTGGCACTCGCGTGGGCGATGCTGGCGCGGTCCCGCGAGAAGTGACCGGTCCCCTCGACTACTTGGTGCCTGTCCCTCGCGCCCTGGAGGGGGGCGGCGGGTGACTCGACATGCGCACCACTTGCCCTCCCAGCTCCAGGAACTTCAGGCATTCTTCGGCCGGCAGCGGACGACTGAAGAAGTAACCTTGGGCCGTGTGGCACCCGTGGTGCCGCAAGAACTCCACTTGTTCGCGGGTCTCGACCCCTTCGGCGACCACCTGGAGGTTCAGACTGCGCGCCATGGCGATGATCGTGGTCGAGATCGCCGTGTCGTTGGGATCGGAAGGGATCCCCTGGGTGAAAGAGCGGTCGATCTTCAGCGCATCGATGGGCAGCCGTTTGAGATAGCTGAGCGATGAGTAACCGGTTCCGAAATCGTCGACCGCGACGTAAACCCCCATCGCGCGGAGCTGCTGGAGGTTGTCGACGATCGCTCCCCGATTTTCGATGAGGCTGCTCTCGACGAGTTCGAGCCCGATCGCTGACGGCAGAAGCGCCGATCGGCGCAAATTGTTGCTGATCAATTGGACGAACGACGGATGCTTCAGCTGTTGCGGCGGTACGTTGACGCTGATGCGCATCGGCTGCGGCCGTTGCCAGAGTCTTGCCTGCTCGCACGCCGAACGAACCACCCATTCGCTGATCGGCAAGGTCAGCCCGCTCTCTTCGGCCACCGCGAGAAAGTCGGCAGGAGCGAGGATCCCGCGCTCCGGATGGTTCCATCGGATCAGCGCCTCGACGCCGACGACGCTCCCCGTCTCGAGCGAAACGATCGGCTGGTAATAGAGGACGAGCTCGTTGCGTTCCAGGGCGCGTCGCATACCCGTTTCGACGCTCAGCCGTTCCATCGCCTGCTCGTGCATTTGTCCGTCGAAGAGCTGATGGCGCGCGCGGCCCTGCGACTTGGCCCTGTACATCGCGGTGTCCGCGTCGCGAAGGAAGTCCGCGGCGCGCTGGGACTTGTCGGAGCTCAGCGTGATCCCGACGCTCGCCGAAGTGAAGACGCGGTGTCCTTCGAGGTCGAACGGCTCGCCGAGAGCCTCCTGGATGCGCTCTGCGATGATCGACGCGGTCTCGTCGTTTTCGAGATCGGTCAGGATGATCGCGAATTCGTCTCCTCCGAGTCTTGCCACCGTGTCGATGCTGCGTAGGCAATCGCCGAGCCTGCGCGCGATCTGGACGAGAAGCTGATCTCCGGCGAGATGGCCCAGGCTGTCGTTGAGCGTCTTGAAGTGATCCAGATCGAGAAAGAGCACCGCAAACCTGGCATCGGTCCGCTGCGCCCGAACGATCGCCTGTTCGAGGCGGTCCATGAGGAGGGCGCGGTTCGGGAGCCCCGTCAGCGCGTCGTGGAGGGCGTTCCGGCGCAGTTGTTCTTCCGCCTCCTTGCTCGCCGTGATGTCGGTCTGAGACCCGGCAACGCGCACCGGGTTGCCGCGTGAGTCCAGAAGAACAATGCCCCGACACAACACCCAAACGTGCCGCCCGTCCTTGTGGATCATTCGATACTCGTGCTGAATGTGCGTCTTTCCGCTGCCGACGGGCGCTTCGAGCGCCTCTTTCAGCCCGGGAAGATCGTCTTCATGAACACGACAGAACCAGGCATCGATGTTCGAGCCGATTTCGTGTTCGTCGTGGCCGAGCATCGATTTCCAGCGAGCCGACAAGTACACGCGACCGCTCGCCACGTCCCAGTCCCACAGGCCGTCGTTGGCGCCGTGGGCCGCGAGCGCATAGCGCTCTTCGCTCTGGCGCAGCGTCTCGGCGAATTCTCGCTCGCGCTCGAAAGCCAGCCGCAGCGACGCCATGAGCTCTTCGCGGTCCATCGCCGCACCGAGGAGCGCCGCCCATAGCTCGAGGTTTCCGGTGTCTTCCGTCAGCTCGATCTCGATGGGTCCGACCACGGCGAGGAGCCCTCGATTCTGGCCTCTGCCAGCGATCGGAACGATGCTCATGATGTCGTTTGCGTTCGCCTCGTCGAGCAGGTCGCACAGCTCCGGGGTCGGAAACGCGGCGGGCAGATGCTCGGATCCGAGCAACGAGAAAGGCTCCGGGCCGGCGTGGAAGGCGCTCCGGATGCAGAGCCGGCGCGGAGCCGTCGCCGTCGCGCGGCGCCACTCGCCGAACACCGCGTGGCGCAGGCGCGTCCAGCGCAGCCACGACAGCGCCGGCGTGCTCGCGAGATCGACGCCGATGAGGGCCAAGTTTATCTTTCGATTCGCGTCCGCGTTTGCGTCCACGTACCGCCGTCGGGTTTGCTCCACGACCCGCCAGGCGCGCATCAGGTCGAAGCGCAGGCTACGGAGCGCCGGCTGAATCGCATGCTCGCCCGGTCCCTCCGAGCGATAGGCACGCAGCCAGCCGGCAGCGGTCTCCTCGACGAGCGAGAGCAGCGTCTCGACGGTCTCGACTTCGTGTGCAGCGGTGAGGAGTATCTGCCACGCGTCGCGGACGTCCGTTGCCGACAGCCCGCTCTCGCCCCGGACCGTGGCAGCGAGGTGTGTGGCGATCTTCTCGGCATGCGGTCGAATGTCGCCGGAGAGGACTGTGTCGAGAACCCGCCCTCCGGCCGCCACGTCGAGCAGCGCCTGGGTGAACCGCTCGGGCTCGTCCTCCATCCCCGCGCCGCTCGGGAGCTGCAAGCGTCGGCGCTCTCTGTTCGTGCAGCCGCAAGAATGACGGCGGATCAGCGTTCCCGGCACGCGCACGAGCTCCGGCAATGGCGTGCCGTCGATCAACCTCGCCAACAAGAGGTCCGCCGCCTTCTCCGCGAGGACGTCGAAGGGCAGGTGCACGGTCGTCAGCGGCGGGTTCATGTCTTGCGCCCGCTCGACGTCGTCGAAGCCCGTGATCGCGACGTCGTCCGGAACGTGATGACCGGCCGCCTGCAGCGCGTCGACGATTCCAATCGCGAGCGCGTCCGTGCCCGCGACAATCGCCGTGCAGGGGAGGCGCGCGGCGGCTAGTTGCTTGCCGACCGCGCGACCGTCGACCTCCAGGAGGGAGTTGCACGACAAAAAGAGGGATGAATCCGGGGCGACGCCGCCGTCGCAGAGAGCTGCGATGTACGCCTCGTAGCGCTCTCGGACGTCGGGGTGGTTCAAGGCCCCCGCGAAAGCGATGCGGCGGTGACCGTGTTCGAGCAAGTGACGGACGGCGTCCGCTATCCCCTGGCGATTGTCGGGTAATACCGCACAAGCCTTTTGCCCGGGAAGGCGTGTGCTGAGGGTGACGAGCGGCTTCTCGGCCTCCGCGATACGCTGGTAGTACGCGGTCCTCTCCGCGTCGCTGATGCCGATCCAGCCGTCGATGCGGTCCCACCCGAGAGGCGAAGTGTCGCCCTCTGTGAGCCAATAGAGATCCATGCCTTCGGTCTGGAACGCCACCACCCGGGCGCCGCGACGTCTCGCGGCCCGTTGAACGCCAGCAAGCAGGGGCGTGAAATAGCAGCCGCCGACGTAGGGAAGAAGTACACCGACGGTTGGGCGCCAGCCCATAGCCAGAGAGGCCCTTTCTGAGCGCTACTGCCCGCGCCGGAGCGCGGACGACGAGACGAAGCCCCCCACCCGACTATACGGACGATTTGGCCTGGACAGTAGCGCCACGGGGCCGCTTTCTCCGTAGCCCCCCGCCCGCGGCTATACTCACAGCAAACATGCCCATCGACGGCAACGCGCTCCTTCTCTCGCTCGCCGTCGGCTGCGTCGGGCTCGCGTGCTTCGTCTACGGCAAGCGGCAGGGTCGATTTCCTCAGATGATCGCTGGTGCAGCCCTGTCGATTTATCCGTATTTCGTGTCGAACCTCCTCGCCATGGCGGCGATCGCCGTCGGGGTGCTGGTGCTGCTCTGGGTTGCGGTGCGCCTGGGGGCGTGAGCCCGAACCGGCGCATCTAGTGCACCGCCGTCGAGATGCGACCAATCGCCTGCGGCGATTGCGCTCGCTGCGCGAGCGGGCGGTGCCCTAGTTTTTCCCTTGGGCTACGCCCAAACCCCGAAATCGCTCCCGCGATTTCGCTAGCGCACCGCCGCTCCGCGCGCTTGATACCATCTCGACGACGGTACACTAGTAGGTGATGCAGCTCTCGACGCGCACGGGAAGGAGCCTCTCGCGGCCACCGAGAAAGGAGAGCTCTACGACGAAGGCATGCCCGAGCACGTACCCTCCCTGGCGGTGCACGAGCTCGGCGGCCGCGAGCGCCGTGCCGCCGGTCGCCAGCACGTCGTCGACGACGACGACCCGTGCCTCCTCGCGCAAGCTGCCCTTGTGCATCTCGAGCGCGTCGCGGCTGTACTCCGTGACGAGGTCGACGCGGTCGACGGCCGCGGGCAGCTTGCCGGGCTTGCGCACGGGCACGAAGCTCGCGTTGAGCCGCGCCGCCAGCGCGCCGCCGAAGATGAATCCCCGCGCCTCGATGCCGACGATCGCGTCGACGTGCTCGCCGATGAAGCGCTCGGCGATCCCGTCGAGCACGATATGCAGCGCGCGCGGGCTTGCGAGCAGCGGCGTGATGTCTTTGAAGACGATGCCCGGTTTGGGAAAGTCGGGCACGTCGCGAATGAGCGAACGACAGAAATCGAAGCTCGACATCGGTCGAGCGACCGCGGGGTGCGCCGCCGCCACGGGCAGCCGTGGCTCCGCGCGCTTTTTTACGGGCTTGCCCCCGCCGGGGTGCTTGGCTGAACGCTTGCTCGTCGCCATGGCTTCGCCCTCCTTTCAGACCTTTCCCCCGTCGACGTGTTGCGCGAGGTCGCCGGCGAGGTGCGCGTCGGCCACGCTGGTGAGGTCGAGCACGAGCGGGGTGATCGAGACCGCCCCGTCGTCGTAAGCGTCGGTGTCCGTGCCTGCGTCTCGTTCGTGGCGCACGCCGGGGCCGCCCAGCCAGAGGTACTCCCGACCACGCGGGTCGACGCGAAAATCGACGATCTCGTCGTAAACGCGCGCTCCGAGGCGCGTCGCTCGCACCCGCCCGTTCCATGCAGGAGGGACGTTGACGTTGAGTAGCGGCACGCGTGCGTGCGTCCGCCGGGCGAGATCGAGCGCGATGCGCGCGCACAGGGCCGCCGCGGCGTCGAGGTCGACCGACGGATGAGCGCTCGCCGCCACCGCCGGGACGCCCCGGAGGGCCCCTTCGCGAGCCGCCGCGATGGTGCCTGAATAGAATGCGTCTTGACCGAGGTTCATCCCATGATTGATTCCGGACACGACCAGGTCCGGCCGACGGGGGAGCACGCGAACGCCGGCATGAAGCGCGAGGTAGACGCAGTCGGCGGGCGTGCCATCGAGCGCGAATACGCCGGGTTCGACCGTTCGGAGGCGTAGCGGTCGCATCAGGCTGAGCGAGTGGCTGGACGCGCTTTGCTCGCCCTCGGGAGCCAAGACCACGACCTCGCCGACTGCAGCGAGGGCGCGGCGCATCGCGTGGATGCCGGGGCTAGCGTGCCCGTCATCGTTCGAGAGAAGGACCAAGGGACGGGCTGCCATGGAGGGCGACAGCGTGCATACGCCGAAGATGGCGGTGTCGCCAAGGTCCGTGTGGTGGTCGCCATATCGTGCGCCGGGCGGTTGGTCCGCGCGAACGGGCCAAGCCGTGCTAGCCCGGGTGATCCATGGACGCGCGCGCGACGTACGAGCAGGGCCGAGCGACTCGCGCACGCGAAGTGGCAATCTTGGAGGCGCGTGCGAGCCGGGTCGCCACGGCGCGACTGGCCGTGGCCGCCTCGGCGATCGCCCTGGTGGGAGGGATCGTCTGGGCGCGATGGGGCCAGTGGGCGTGGGCCGCCATCGCTGCCGTCGTGGCTCTCTTCGTCGTTCTGGTGGTCGTCCACGCGCGCATCTTCGACGCGAAGGAGCGTGCCGCCGCGGCGCTGCGCTTTCACGAGCGCGGGCTCGCGCGTCTGGCCCGCGACTGGGACCACCTCCCGGTGACGAGCGCTCGCTTCCAATCGGTCGACCACCCCTTCACCCGGGACCTCGATGTGTTCGGTCGCGCGTCGCTCATCCAGATCGTCGACGCGACCGAGACACGGCTCGGCGAAGAACGGCTCGCCCACTTGCTGTCGATAGAGGCGCACGGCGTATGGCCCGACGCAGTCCTGGCCAGGCAACACGCGGTGCGCGATCTGGCCGCTCGGTTCGCCTTCCGGGAGGCGCTCTCCACGGCGGGCGGCGTGCTCGGGGACGAGAAACCAGACCCGAGCCCGATCATCGCCTGGGCGGAGGGCAAGCAGGGACTGTCCGCGCTCTTCGCGTGGAGCGCGTGGGTGCTGCCGGCGATTGCCTTCGGCGTGATGGTGGTGGGGTCTGCGCTGCAGGCGCGCCCCGGCACGATGGCCGCCCTGATCTTTGCCGAGCTCGCCGTGGGGGTCGCCATCGGGGAGCGTCTCACACCGATGCTCTCGGCCGTCTCGGCGCGGGAGTCGGCGCTGACGCGATGGCGCGCGATGATCGCCGCCATCGAGCGGGAACCTTTCGCGTCGCCGCTCCTCGCGCAGACCCGAGATGTCCTGGCCGCCGGACCGCGTCTTGCGAGCGACGAGATGGCCGCGCTCGAGCGCATCGTCGGCTTCAGCGACGCGCGACGGAGCGAAGTCTTCCGTTTCTTCATCGGGCCGCTCCTCATGTGGGATGTGCATTGCGCCTTCGCGCTCTTGCGGTGGCGCGCGCGGGCCGGCGAGCGCGTACGCGGCTGGCTCGCGGCTCTGGCTGAAGTCGAGGCCCTGGCCGGCCTCGCCGGTTTCGCGTTCGAGCACCCCGACTTCGCGTGGCCCGAGCTGGCTTCCGAGCCGGCGTTCGAGGCGCGCGCCCTTGCCCACCCGCTCATCGCCGACGACCATCGCGTCGGCAACGACGTGCGACTGCCCAGCGCGGGGCGCGCGCTCGTTGTGACCGGCTCGAACATGTCCGGCAAGAGCACGCTCTTGCGGGCGATCGGCGCGAACGCGGTGCTTGCCTTCGCGGGCGCCCCGGTGTGTGCCCGGGCGCTGACCATCGGGCCCGCGCGAGTAGCGACGAGCATGCGGATCGACGACTCCCTCGAGCAGGGCCTATCGCATTTCTACGCGGAGCTGCGCCGGCTCAAGCGCGTACTCGATCTGGCGCGCGAGAAGGTGGGCGGCCCGGCTCTCTTCTTGCTCGACGAGATCCTGCACGGCACCAACTCGCGCGAGCGGGTCATCGGAGCATGCGCGGTCGTGCGCGATCTCCTCGATCGTGGCGCCCTCGGCGCGGTCTCTACGCACGATCTGGGCATCACCGCGCTCGAGCGAGAGCTCGGCGGGCGCGTCGAGAACGTGCACTTCGAGGAGCAAGTACAAGGAGAGAAAATGACGTTCGACTACGTGCTCAAGCCGGGAATCGTTCAGAGCTCCAACGCACTGCGGCTGATGCGGGCGGTCGGCATCGGCGTGAACGACCCGTGAGCGGCGCTATAGCATTCGAGCCATGAACGAACATCACCCAATCGGCCCAATCCCGCGCGTTCTCGTCGCGAGCGTCATCCACACGAAGAGCCGCGCGATCGAGGTACTGGCGAAGGTCGTGACGGACTGTGCACACGCGGCGAACGTCTCGCTCGTGCGCAGTGTCGTGGTCAAGGGGGAGCGAAGGCACATCCAGCAGCTCGTTCTGAACGTTGCCAACGGCAACGAGGCCGACGCCATCATCATGGTGGGCGGCACGGGCATCGGTCAGCATGACGAAACGTGCGAGGCGATCAACGCGTTTGTCGAGCGACCCATCGAGGGGTTCGGCGAGGCTTACCGGCGGCTGCTCGAAGGGGAGCTCGGGCCGCATGCGATGCTCGCGCGCGCCAGCGCTGGGGTCTACAACCAGTGCCTCGTCTTCGCGATGACGGGGCGCGAGGCGGACGTGAAGCGAGCGATGGAGGCGCTCGTTCTGCCGACTCTTGCGCAGGCGGTGGAGCTTGCCACCGGGCGCGCGCACGTGGGCGAGGTGCGGTAGGTCGCGGCTTTGCGCCCAGGCGCGATCGCCTGCTTCTCCACAAGCGGTGTCGGGACCGGGCCAACCGGGGGGTCGCGGGGCCATGGTGCCATATCCACGACTTCAGACAGATACGGAAGCGAAACAGTCGCTACGTTAAAAATTCATAAAACCACGCGAGGCAAGCGCAAATGCCTGGACAGGAAGCACTGGGAGCCACCTTTGGTGCGCCAGGGCATGGCGGCCGGCCGGCGACCGTCCGCTTCGAGCGGTTTCGTGGCTACCTCGTCGGAATGGCTGTGGTCCTGGTGTGCACCGCGCTCGCAGTCGTCGATGCTCTGCGCGCCGCGCCGTTCGTCACGGTCTTTCCGCTTGCGGTGCTCGCCGTCACGGTCCGTTTCGGCCTCGGGCCCGCCATCTTGACCGCCGTCGGAGGCATACTCGTCTTCGACTTCGTATTCGTACCCCCGCGGTTGGCGTTCGCCATACCGGACGCGACGGATGGATGGACGCTTGCGGTCATGCTCATGGTCGGGGCGCTCACCGGTGCGTTCGCGGAGCAGCTTCGCCGACAAGTACAAGATGCAAGGCGACGAGCGGAAATCGAGGGCATGCGCAACGCGCTCTTGTGCGCGGTATCGCACGACCTTCGGACGCCGCTGACGGCCATCGTCACCGCGAGCATGGCGCTCGACGAAGAGCGCCTCGACCCGCTCGAGCGGCGCGAGTTCTCGCACATGGTGGCCGTGGAGGCCTCCCGGCTCCATCGCCTTGTCGGGAACCTCCTCGACTTGACGCGGCTCGAGTCGGGTCGTGTGACCGTCAAGGCAACGCCGCAAGCGATCGACGAAGTCATCGGTTCGGTCCTCGTCCGCCTCGATCGCGAGCTAAACGGCCGTGTGGTTCGAACCGACGTTCCGTCAACCATCCCTCTGGCCTCGTTCGATCCAGTACTCATCGGTCAAGTCGTCACCAACCTCGTCGAGAACGTGATCCGTCACACGCCCCCGGGGTCGCCCATCGAGCTATCCACACGCAGCGACGGCAGGTTCCTTTTGCTGGAAGTCGCGGACCGGGGCCCCGGCGTTCGCCCGGGCGATGAGGAACGGGTCTTCGACAAGCTCTATCGGGGCGCCGCGAAGGGCGGCGGGGGGACAGGGCTCGGTCTCACGATCTGTCGCGCGATCATGACCGTCCACGACGGCCGGATCTGGCTGGAGAACAGGTCGGGCGGAGGTGCCGTCGTCCGGTTGTCGCTACCCATCAGCCGTTCCGCAGCGCCGCGCCTGCAGCCATTGGGCGCTGTCGTCTTCCAAGCCTCGGGCCCATGAGCGACGGCGCGGTCATCCTCGTGATTGAAGACGAGCCCCACGCGCGGGCCGTACTCCAAGTGACGCTGAAGCAGGAAGGGTACGTGTGCCTTCACGCGTCCACCGGGATCGAGGGGGTGGCGACGGCTTTGGCCCGTGAGCCGGCGGTCGTGCTGCTTGATCTGGGTCTTCCGGATCTCGACGGTGTAGAAGTCACGCGCCGGATTCGAGAGCGAAGCGGGGTCCCGATCATCGTCGTGTCGGCGCGGGGGGAGGAACCCCACAAGATCGAGGCGCTTGACGAGGGCGCGAACGATTACGTGACCAAGCCGTTCGTGGCGGGTGAGCTTCTGGCGAGAATTCGCGTCGCTCTTCGCAGCGTCCAGTCCGCGGCTTCTGCATTCGAGACGGGCATGGTCTGCATCGGGGACCTCGCGGTGGATTTCGACATGCGGCGCGTGACCGTCGGCGGCGCGGAGGTCCACCTGACGGCGATGGAGTACCGCCTGCTTGGCGTGATGATCCGCTCTGCGGGCAGGGTGCTCAGCAACCGGCATATTCTCCGGCAAGTCTGGGGGCCTCGGTACGACGATCGCTCGGGTTATCTCCGCGTGTACATGAAGAGGCTCAGAGACAAGATCGAGCCGGAGCCCGCACGGCCCAAGTACCTGGTGAACGAACCGGGTGTGGGCTATCGCATGCGGCTTCCTTAGGAAATCGACTGCCCTTCGCACGTCCGTACGCGGCCTGGCTCGAGCGCTCAGCCCGCGTGCGCGCCGATGACCGGAAGCGACGGGGTCTCGTCTCGCAACGCCGACGCTAGCGCCGCCGCCGCATCACTCGCCCCCGCGAGGCGTGCTGCCGTCAACACTTGTTCGCAGTTGGCCGCGCCCAGGACCTTTCGGTTCTGGCGCGCCGCCAGGACGGCGCGCTCGATGCCATGCGCGTGAAAGCAGCAGTCGACCAGCAGCTTCGCGCCTTCGCAGGTCAACGTGCCAAATGTTCGCGCAACCTCCAGAGCCTGGATCGCGAGCTCGGTCCTACCTCGAGCGCACTCGACGGCCGCAAGGCAATAGACGTCGATGGCGTGGGGCGGTTGGATCCGATCGAGCGCCGCTTTGGCGCGCTCGGGGTATCCCTGCCCAAGGGCCGCCCATGCCAACGCGGTAAGCGCTCGGTTGCGCGTCCGCGACGTTCCGGCTGCTGCGACCGCCTTCGACGCCGCCCACGCGGCCGCCGTCGGATTGGAGCCATCGAGTTTCGCGCGCGCGGTCGCCAGCTGGGCGAGGGCCTCGCCGTCGACGTCGTGGCGTTCCATTCGCCATCGGACAATGGCTGCCAAGAGCCCGCCTGCGCCGAGCAACGCAAACCCGAGAAATCGGAGGCCGACGATCCCAACGCTGGACGCGCCGAGCGCCGCCAAACCGAAAACCATCGCGCCCACGGCGGCGCAAGTGGTAGCGACGAGAATCTTCCTCGCGACAGCTGTGCTAGGACTGCCCGACGGCGGATGAAGGCTGGACATGACGCTCCCTGCTCCAGGGTGTCGGCCGCAGCCACTTCGTGGAAAACGCCGCGGAACCGAAGCCGGCGCTTTGCCGGCCACGCACAACGTAAGCACGCCGGCGATAAATGTTTTCTAAAGACGGGCTCGGGTGGCCGCAATCCTCCCACAAGCGCCGGAAACGTGCGGTCGCTCGGGTCAGGTGGGCGAGACGGAGGTCGGATCGTCGCGGCCTCGGCCGCGCGCCGCCGTGGCCATGGCGCAGCGATAGGGGGCCGCTGGTCGTCTGGGGACGCCTTCCGGCGTGTCTGGATGTAGCGGAACGGGCGCGTGTCGAGGCAGCGCAGGTCCTTCTCGCGAACCGGCGCCGGCGGCGCTCATGACAAAATGGCCACGAGTCGGATCGATGATCCGACTCGTGGCGAGCCCGCGTCGAGACGTCGGCTTACGCCGCGCTCTTGTCCGCGGTCTCTTTGGCGAGAACGAAATCCGGATACCCGACGGCGCCCATCTCGGGGATGTCGAGCCCTGCAATTTCGGTCTCTTTGCTCACGCGGATCGGCGTGATGAGGTTGCTGATCTTGAACCATACATACGCCATGGCGAAGCCGAAGATACACAGCACGACGCAGTCGATGGCCTGCATGGCGAGCTGGGAGGCGTCGCCGAACAAGATGCCGCGCACCCCGTCCGACCCGTATTGCTTGACGTAGTCATCGCGCACGACGCCGTTCCAACCAGCGCCGTAGGCGCCGTTGGCGAAGATGCCGACGGAGAGCACACCCCACAGTCCGTTCACGCCGTGGACGGAGATCGCGCCGACAGGATCGTCCACACCGTGATTGTCAAAGAAGGCGACAGACAGCACGACGAGCACACCGGCGACTAGGCCGATGACCATGGCTGCCCAGGGATCGACGAACGCGCAGGGCGCGGTGATGGCAACGAGACCTGCGAGCATCCCGTTGACCATCATGCCCGGGTCAGGCTTGAGGCCCCGCATCATCAGAAAGGCCATGGCCCCGAACGCTCCGCCAAAGCTCGCCAGCATCGTGTTGACGACGATGAATGCGATGCGCAGGTCCGTTCCGGCGAGCGTCGAGCCGGGGTTGAACCCGAACCAGCCGAACGCGAGGATGAAGCAGCCGACGATCGCCATCGGTAGGTGGTGGCCAGGGATCGTTTGTGGCTTGCCGTTGATGTACTTGCCTATTCGCGGTCCTATGACGATCGCGCCCGCCAGAGCGATCACGCCTCCCATCGCGTGCACGACGCCCGAGCCGGCGAAGTCGACCGCGCCGTGCCCGAGGTGCCAGTTGACGCCGCCCTGCGCGAGCCAGCCGCCTCCCCAGACCCAGTTCGCGTAGATGCAGTAGGGCAGCGCAACCCACAAGCCGTAGAGCACGAAGTTCTTCCACGCCCAGCGTTCGGCCATCGCGCCCGTGGGGATGGTGGCCGTGGTGTCCATGAACACCATCATGAAGAAGTACAGCGCGAGAACGGCCGTATCGCCCACCGAGGAACCGAGAAAGAAGCCCTTGGTGCCGATGACGCCATATTTCCCCGCCAGCACGATGCCTTGGTTGAGCACCGACGTGCCCGGACCAAGCGACGAGTACCAGCCGGGTGGAACGGGCCCGTTGAACCAGTTTCCCCAGCCGAACGCGAAGCCGTAGACCCAGAAGCCCAGGCCACCCAGCGGGTAGATCATGAAGTTCATGGCGAAGGTGTGAGCCGAGTTCTTGGCGCGGCACATACCCGTCTCCACCATCGCGAACCCCGCCTGCATGAACATGACGAGGAAGCCCGTGACCAGCGCCCAAACCATGTTGATGGAAAAGAGGTTGTGCGCGATCCGGTCGTAGAGATCCGTCGGCGCCAGCGTACTGGGCACGTCCCCCTTGCCGTCGCCCGCGGGGGTCGCCCAAACGCCGGCGGCGCCGCCGGTCGGATCGGGCCATGTCGCCGGCTTCCCCGTAGTATCGTTCGCGCCCGAGAAGTAGGCGGGCAGCGGCGCCGCCGATCCGGACGCAGCGGGCGGTGCCGAAGCCGCTGGTGGTGCCGAAGCCGCTGGCGCGGCGTCCGCGAACACCAAGCCAGTGAAGGTCAGGCAACAGGCGATCAACCCTGCAAGAAGCATCATATATTTGCGCGTCATCCGAGGATCCCTTCCGACGTGTGAAGACCGACTTCGGCTGTTAGCCGAGCTTATGTGTCCGAGTCATTTCCGCCGCGCGATTGATCGATAAATAGTAGTGTTAATATTGTTAACCAGGACCTCGTGAGCAACGCTCCGCGCGCGCCACGCTTTCCCGAATGCGACTCGCGACGACCGGAATCACCGATCGAGCAGCGCGAGGGCCACGGTCGTTACGACATGGGCGGGTAGCATCACGGCGAAAGCGAATGCGGCGTAGCGAAAGAAGCCGGGAGTGGGAAATCGCTCGCGTTCGGCGATTGCCTTGACCATCAGATTCGGTCCGTTCCCGATGTACGTCGTCGCGCCCATGACGACGCTGCCGATGCTCACGGCGGCGAGCTTGAACGCAGAGATGCCGGCGACCAGGGCGCTGCCGTGAACGCTTAGACCGCGTGCCAGCGCCGCAAAGGCTGTGTACGTCGGGGCGTTGTCGAGGACGGAGGACAGAAGCCCCGACGCCCAGAAGAGCTGCCACCCCTGGCGCAAGGGCAGCCAGGGGGCCGATTGGGCGAGCGCAATCTCGATCGGTCCAAGGCACGCGAACAGGCCCGCGAAGATGATGGCAACATCGATGATCGGAGCGAACGAGAAGCCGTTGTCCTCGTGGAGCGAGCGCGGTGTCACGGCGAGGGACGCGGCGGCAATGGCGATCATGGCCATTTCGCGAAACCCCATGGGAAGCAAGGCCGCGGGAACGACGGCCACCATCAGCGCCACGTTGCGTTTGCCCTTCAGCGTGAGGGAAGACTGCTCGGCGCGATCCCGGGCGAGCGCGGAGGGTGACTCGCGGGCGTACGCGCGTCGATCGACCACGTAGAGGGCCAGCGCTGCCGTTCCCACGTACAGGATCCAGGCGGGGAAGAGTCGCAGAGTCCAGAAGAAGGGGACGCCGCCGATGTAGCCGACGAGCAGCGGCGGGTCGCCGAGAGGGGTCAGAAGTCCGCCGGCGTTTGCGACGGCGATGATGAAGAACGGGACAAGGTGCGCGCGGTGCTCCCGTTGTCGATTGGTCCGGAGCAGAGGGCGGATCATGAGCATACTGGCCCCCGTGGTGCCGACGAAGCTCGCGAGTAGCGCGCCGAGGACGATGAGCGCGACGTTCGTCGACGGCTTCGCCTCGACATCTCCCGAGAGCTGGACGCCGCCCGACGTGACGTACAGGGCGCCGAGGGTCGCGACGAACGAAAGATACGACTTCGCCGCGTCCGTCACTTCGTGCAGCTCACCCGCGACGATGAAGTGAAGCACGACGGGAACCGCGCAGAGGGCGACGATCAACCCCTGGAAGCTCCTGCGCTCCCAGGCTCGCGGGGCGAGAATCGGCAAAACGGCGATGGCGAAGACGAGGGCCGGAAAGGGGACCATCGTCCATTGGGGCAAACCATCCGACGCCATTCGACTACCCGGTCGGGCCGACTTGTATCACGCGAATGTGCTGGGACGTCACGTCTTATTGTATATGGATCCGATGAGCGACAGCGATGGTTCCGAGCACACTGCCGAGAACGAGGAGGTTACGATCGTGCTTGCGGCCGTCGATACGTCTCCACTGGCGAGCAACGTGGTCTCGATCGCGGGGCGCCTCGCCCGCCGTATGTGGCCGAATTCGCAGCTTCACCTCTTGCACGTCTTTCGGTCGGCACGGTTCGACCGCCCCGGACAGGCGGGGATTCGCCAGGAGGACCTGGTTGCCGACGCGCAGAACTACCTCGATCATCACGCCCGCATGGCGCGGCGCCAGTGCCCTGCGCCGGTCACGGGTCATCTTGCCATGGGGGATCCGGCCGACGAGATCGTCAAGCTCGCTCGCTCGCTGAGCGCCGATTTGCTCGTCGTGGGAACGCAGGATGTGACCGGTCTCGAGAAGTTTCTGCTCGGCTCGATCGCCGAGAAGGTGGCGAAACGCGCGCCCTGCTCCGTTTTCGTGGTCCGTCAGAAACAGCGGCCTTACGCGAAGTTGCCCTAGCTTCGGCGCGTCGGGCGGCGACGCTGCCGCGTTGAGGCTGAAGTGGCCGCCGACGAAGGCCATGAAGCCCACCTAACCAGGGTAGGCGCAGAGGGGAGGCCCGATCTACGCCAGTCGACGGCCACTTCAGCTCCAATGCAGATCTCGTGGATACACAATTCGAGCCCCGACGCGGGCCCGCGCTGGGGCCCGTAGCACTAGGCAATTCATACCAGTCGTGTGGCCCCGACTCGGTTAATTCGGAGTTAATTTTGCAGACCCGTCGACCGGGCCGAATACGGCAGACGAACCCCGGGCGCTCGCCGTCTAAAGTTCGCTCGCCCCAAACGCCATGACCTCGGCGATTTCCGTCGTTCCGCAGGCCAACGCCGCCAGCCGATCGAGCCCTAACGCGTTTCCACCGCTCGGCGGCACACACGCCAGCGCCTCGAGAAACCGCTCGTCGATTGGATACACCGGCAGCCCGCGCGCGCGCCGAGCGGACTGATCGCGCTCGAGCCGCGTCCGCTGTTCCACGGGGTCGATCAGCTCCCCGAATCCGTTGCACAGTTCGAGTCCGGCGACGCATAGCTCGAACCGCTCCGCCAGCCGCGCGTCGGTCGGCTTCTTTCGCGCCATCGACGCATGCGTCGCGGGGAAGTCCACGAGGAATACGCCGCGGTCGAGGCGCTCGAGCGCCGGCTCTACCTTCTCGACGAAGGCGCGAAAATAGCGATCTTCATCGCTCTCCGCGGCACCGATTGTCTCGTCTTCCGCCCAGCCCGCGAAGCGCCTGAACGCGTCGACGACCGCAATGCGCTCGAGCGGCGGTTGCACGTGGACGACTCGCGCGCCAAGGCGCACGCCACCCCCCGTCACGGCCGCCACCAACTGCTCGGTGTCGCGCATCACGTCGTCCATTCCCGCGTTCGTCCGGTACCATTCCAGCATGGTGAACTCCGGGTTGTGGTGCGCGCCCGTCTCCCCGCGACGGAAACACGGCGCTACCTGGTAGATGCGCTCCCAGCCGTCTGCAAGGAGCCGCTTCATCTGGTATTCGGGCGACGTGATCAGCCACCGCGGAGCGCCGCGGTCGCCGCCACTGACCTCGAACGCGTCGAGGTGCAGATCGAGGCCGGGCGACGGGACCATCACGGGGGTCTGCACTTCCACGAATCCGCGGGCGTCGAAGAAGCGGCGGACGTCTGCGAGGACACGCGCGCGCTCGCGAAGGCGTTTCGTCATGGGCGTTCTTCAGCGAAGGCTACCCGCGGAGAACATTTGCTCTGCAAAGGCAGCCACCTCGTGTCCCATCCACGGCCCGAGCATCGCGACCGCCGCGATGACGACGAGCAAGCGCGGAAGGTGCGCGAGCGTCGGATCTTGGATCTGCGAAGCGGCCTGAAACGCGGCGACCACGAGCCCTACGACCGCGGCGACCCCGAGCACGGGCAACGAGACGGCGATCATCAGCAAGAGAGCTTGCTGCGCGTGATGCACCAACGTCGCGGGTGGCACGGCGGATCACTCGACGGTGGCGTCGGAGGCGTCGGGACTCGCGGGGGCTTCGGGGGCGCTCTCGACCTGCGCGTCCGCGCTCTCGCCAGCCGCGTCCACGCCCACGCCCGGGCCGTCTGCGGGTTCGCCGGATGAGTCTGAGCCCCCGTCGACCTCGGAGCTCGTCGCGTCTGGGCTTGCCTCCGGAGTGGATGCGTCAGGCGGCGGGGCAGGGCTGGCGTCGGTGGTCGACGTGCCGTTCAGCGAGCAGGCGGTCGTCGTCGACTGCCCGTTCGCCGGGCAGCAGACTCCGAAGGGGCTCACGACGATGCCCGGGCGGGACGCGCACACCAGGCCGCTCTGGCAGTCGTCGTTGCCGCTGTTTCCGGCTTTCGGATTGCACAGCTGTCCCTCCCCCTGACCCGCGCAAGCGCCGGTCATGGCCATCATCACCAGCGCAAGCGCGACCTGGACGACGACGCGGGGCCGTCGCTGACGCGTGATCGAGACCGGTCGGGGCGGCAGCGGGGCGGAACGAGAGCGCATGGGGAGGCCGAACCTAGGCAGAAACCGCACGAAACGCCAGCCGCATTCACGTGGACGCGTCACGCCGGCGGCGCTCTTTGGCCTCGACGGCCGCCGCGAATAGCCTCGCATACTGTGCCGCGCTCGCGAACGAAAACAGGAGCGACAGATACACCAGCATCTGGCCCACGCGAACCATGTCGACGACGCCGAGGTCGATGCCGAGATAGGCGAGGTGGTACGGGTAGCCGAGCACGAGCGCTACGATGCCGATCATCTGCAGCGCCGTCTTCGTCTTTCCTTCGTTGCCGGCGCTGATGACGACGCCCTCGCTGGCGGCCACGCTGCGGAGGCCCGTCACGCTGATCTCGCGAGCAAGCAGCAGGATTACCGCCCAGGCCGGGATGCGGCCCATCGGGACCATCCACACCAGCGCTGCCATGACGATCAGCTTGTCGGCGAGCGGGTCGAGGAACTTGCCGAGAACGCTGACGACGCCCAGCTTGCGCGCGAGATAGCCGTCGAGCACGTCCGTTATCGCGGCGGCGGTGAACACGATGCACGCCCAGAAGCCTCGCACGGGCGTCGGCGAGTCGAGCAGCCACACGAGGAAGGGGATCGCGGCGATGCGTCCCATCGTGAGAAGATTCGGGAGATTGAGCGCATCTTCGGCCAGGGTGCGGCGTTGCGGTTTGGTCACGGGCGGCTCAGAGGTCATGGGCCCGACCGGCCGCAGCTAACGAGCACGGCCCCGTCGCCCGAAAAGGAGATGCGGGAAGGCTGGCCATCGAAACGCATCGTAGTCCGGACTACGAGTGCCGTCGCCGGATCGACGCCCACGCGGCAACGGCGACGGCGGCGAGCACCGCGACCGTCGCTGCTCCTCCATCGGGCTCGGTCACGAAGCGCGCGTCGATGAAGCCGCCGTGGACCACCGCACCGAGAATCCACATCCACGACGTGTTGGCGGCGAATGCCATCCAGGCCCCGCGGTCGCGCGTCCACAGCGTGGCGAGGGCGATCCCGCGGAGCGCCTCAGCCGCGAGCGACGTCGCGGGCTGGCCGTCGATGCCGAAGCGTGCCGCTGCGGCTGCCGCCCCGCAGACCAGGAGGGACACCCACGTTGGCAGGAGCCCGCGAGTGGCGCGGAGCACGATTCCCCGCAGAAGAAGCTCATCGCGCACGGCCGCGAGGATCGACGCGAAAAGACCGAGAACAAGGAGTCCTCCGCTCGGTCCGATCCAAGCGGCGGTTGCGCTGCGCATGGCCAGCGACGTCGCGATCACCAACCCCGCCGCGGCCGCGCCCAGCGCCGCCCCGCGCCCGACGCGCCGACCGATGGCCGCCCAGCCGGGCATGGGCGCGAGCGGATCGCTCCAGGCGATCCCGATGCGCCCTGCCCCCCACTCGGCCGCTGCCGCTTGCACGATCGCCGACGCCAGTGGTTTGCGCTCCAGCACCGCGCCGGCGATCTGCACCCCACCCCACAGGGCGAGCCCCCAACCGACGACCTTCGACGCGCCGGCGACGGTCTCGGGAGCCGTAGGGTCGTGGTCGGGTGACGCGGAGGGCAGGCGGCTCGTGGTCATACGCGGTCACGCGAGCGTGACGAGCTTCGCGTTCGCTTCGACCGGGGTCCCCGCGGAAACGTGGACTTCGGCGATGGTCCCCGCCGCGCGTACGCGAACCTCGTTTTCCATTTTCATCGCTTCGAGCACGACCAGCCCCTGGCCGGCCCGCACTAGCTCCCCCTTGACGACGAGCACTTTCACCACGCGCCCCGGCATGGGGCTCCTCACGACCTTGTCGCTGTGGCTGGCTCCGGCTCTTCCGGTGGGGCGTGCCGAAGCCGCTCGCTCGCTATCCACGCGCGCATGGAGTCGAGCGCCGCTCGCGACGACCTCTATGGCCGGCAATTTCCCGTCCGTCGTCAGGTCGACGACGTGAGGGCCGACCCGGACGCTGAGCTGGTTTCCCGCGGCTACCACGTCCGCGTCGCACGGGCGCCCGTCGACGTGGACTCGGACCGATCCACTCGGAAGATCGACTACGTCGACGACGTGCTTTCCGCCAGGGAGTGTCACGTAGTAGCGCACGGGGGATCACGGTACCCCAAAGGGGGTGAGGTCAGGCGGCTTCGTCGCTTTCGTCGGTGATGGCCTCGAGCAGCTTCGTGAGCGCGCCTTCCACCTCGGTTGCGAGCTTGCGCGGAACGACCTGCGTTCCGGCGAGAAGCTCGCGTAGCCGCTTGGCGACGTTGCGTAGCCCGGCGACGCCGCGTTCGCGCCGCTTCGATTCATCGACGGGAAAGACCACGTCGCGATAGGCGCGCGAGAGCGTGGCGGCCGGGGCTGCGTCGTCCAGCACGCGATGTCGGATCGCGTCGACGGTCTCCCGCGGCGCGTGCGCGCTCGCCTCCGCGCGCCGCAGGAAGTCGACCGCCTGGTAGCTGGGGATGGGCTCTTGGAGGGCGTCGCGGGCGAGGACCCCGGGCGCACGCCGCTTCAAGAACGAGTAGGAGCCGGTGAGCTTGTCGACGGTCTCCTGCCGTAGTCTGAGCTCGGTCTTCGCGTAGGCCTCGAATGAATCGAACCCCCACTCCCGCCACCGCTGCCCGCGCTTGGCCCGCGTGAGGGCTTCGGCGAGCTCGATCCAGCTCGCTTTGAACCGGCGCGCGCGTCCCAGGAGCTCGGCACGCTCGGGGTCGTCGGCGTGCGCGACCTGCGCTTCTGCGAGGGCAGCTTCCGTCTTGGTGCGGTACATGGTCGCGAAGTGTACCCTCGTAACCCGTGCGCCGTTCCGCATCGATTCGTGTCATCGCGCTGGCCGTCATCTTTCCGCTCGCCGCCTGCGGGCGGGCTGCACCCGCGGCGCAGGCGCCGCCCAGCGTCGAGGCGGTGCAAGGGACGCCCACGAGCGAGGCAAAAGCGACGGTTTTGTCCGATGCAGCCTCCGCCGTCGACGATTCGTCGGCCCGTCTTCCCACGGCGTGCGCGGACACGTCTGCCGACCTCTGCACGCCGCCAGGGCCGTTCGTCGAGCGCCTCTGTGCCAGGCCTCATCAAGAGGTCGCGTTGGCGCTTTTCCGCAAGGCGAGCCCGTTCACGCGCCTTTACCTAAAGGCCAGGCTCGACGAGCTCGCGTTCGACGAGGAAGTGCTCGCTCTTCGCTTTCACGCGCAGCCAAAAGGAGGGATGATCGTCGGCAGCGGCAAAGGCACGTACGACGTGTTGCGTTGGGACGGGAGCTGCTCGAGGGGCGTCGAAGCCGAGGTGTTTTCCCGGTCCCGGCCGCCCAGGCCCCGTGCCGCGCACGTGCAGTGGCATCGCGTGGGCGGAAGGATGCAAGGCGCGCTCATCGCCTCGAGCGACGCGGTCAAACGCGCCCACTCGAAGCGCGGCAAAGAGTGCAAGGGAGCGATGAGCGGCGACGTGTCGGCCGCTTGCGAGAAAGCCGATGCAGCGCTCGTCGAGGCGATCGTCGACCACGTCCGTACGAGCGACGATCTGCCGGACCCGGAAGGGCTCTAAGCACGACCGCTTGCCGGAGCGCGGCTGCCTCGCGGCTATCCGATGCCGAGGCGGCGCGCTCGCTGGCGGAACCCCTCGATCTCCGAGTCGACCATTCGAAGCGGATCGTGAAAGCGAACCGCGACCCGGCGCAACCACGGGCCCGAGTCGTCGGGCGGGAGCTCTTCGACGCGAACGACGATCCCGTGCGCGATCCGGGAGCTATCTCCGGCTTGGACCGCGTGGAGGAGCAGGGCAACCTCGTCGTCGACGGCGACTTTGGTGGTGCGCACGAGCAACAGCGCCCCCGACTCGCTGAGGTCGTGCACCAGGGCCGCACGCTTCTCGCCGTCGGGCCGCTCCAGCGACGCCATCGTGCATGCGAGGTAGCGATCACCGCTGCGTCGGTCCGAAGACGGAGGCGCGGAGTCTGAGCCCGACATGTCGGTACCTTACCTCGGCGAGCGGGGCCCTGGCCAGGAGACTCACCGCGTCGCCTATTTCGTGCTAGCCCCGCGCGCTGGGCCCCGAGACGCCGGTTCCGAGCTAGAGCCGGCGGCGCTCGTTCGAAGCCTGGATCCGCTTGGGGCTCGGGATTCGACGCTGGCCAAGCGAAGGGCGCTGAGGGCGACTGCGGCGCGGATGTGCGTCTCGCCGCGAAGGAACGTCACCTCGTGCTTGAGGAGATGACGCACGCGCTGGCTCAGCGGCAGGGCCATGAACTCCGCGGGCGAGTAGACGCGGCCCGCCAGAACGACGCGATTGAAAGGCAGCCGGTCCAGCTCGATCTCGCTCATGTGGGCCTACCGAGGTTGTGACGTTCGAATCGCGACTGCCCCTGCCCCATGAGTCCCCTCGAGCGTCCCGCCGTGTGGTTTCCGCGGACCGAATGAGGCTATCGCCGCCTCTGCAGCGTCGCAAGAAAAGACCGAAGTACCGGCGGGCCGCATCCCCCCTATTGCGGCCGCGCCTCCGGCTGCAGCTGCGGCCGTGGATATCCTCGCGGAGAAACGTCGGTCTTTGCCGATTTCTCCGGCGTCGGGAGGTAAATCCAGACCTCACCCCCCGTCGAGTGGTGGACTCGTCGGCATTCCAAGGGCCACGGGAGCGAGCAAGTGGCGCGCAGCGCCCGCCCATAGCCGAGCGCGCCGCCCACGAGCGAGCCGAAGAACGCGTGCGACGTCCGATCGCTGTACTGCATCGTCGCCGGGGCGACGTCCCACGGCGAAGGCCTGCCTACCGAGTCGTCGCTCAGCTCAGTCCCGAGGACGATCGCTTCCGGCGCGCGCACGCCGATCTCAAGCGTGGAATCGACGAGATCGGTCACCCCCGCGATCGCCTGTCGGTCGGCGATCGGCTCGATCCCCGGACGCACGGCGACGATCTGTGCCGGAATGCGCGGCATGAAGATCGGTCCCCCGAACACTTCGACGAAGGAACCCGTCGGAAGACGCGCCAGAAAGCGTTCGGCGGCGTACCTGGAGTCGGCGAGCAGCGTCGCATCCATCGACGCCACTCCGAGCAACGCGGGGGCGACAGACGCGCAGGCGACGCCAGCGACGAGGCGACGCGCTCGGGGCCATCGCACCCATGCGAGCTCGAAGGCCAGGGCTGCATACGGGGGGAAGAAGACGCTCTCGGCCAAGAAGTAGCGATGCTCGTTCATTCGCACTGGGAGCGAGAAGAACGCGAAGAACGAGACTGTGGCCAAGAGCGGCATGAGCAATCGTACTCGCGTCAGGCCCGAATTCCGCGAGACGGCGACGCAGACGCCGGCGATGGCGGCGACGACGATAGGCCACGATGTGAAATCGGTGGTCGTCTTGAGCGCGTCGCGCGTCAGCGCGACGGCCCCCGCCAGGCCGCCGGGGTATTGCGCCCATGGCTTGCTGTCGGGCCCGAAAAGGTGCGCGATGCGATCTCGGAACCCGAGCGGGTTCACGAACGCGCCCGAAATGACACCATAGGTTCCGGCCGAGATGAGTACGGCGCGGAGCAGGCCGCGCCTTGCTACGGGCGCGCGCCGCGCGAGCCACGGAACGACAGCAAGGTATATGGGAAATGTGAGTACCAGAGCCCCGAATGACTGGTCTTTCGTGAGTACGGCGGCGGTCCCGCAGAGGAGGGCCTGGGTCTCTCGGGGCTCGCCGCATGCCACTCGGTCGAGCTCGACGAACGACAACGCCAGCCAGAACAGGTAGGGAACGTCGAGGTTGCCCGTGTGCGCGTAAAATACGAAGATCGCGTTCATCGCGACGATTGCGCCCGCGACGATTCCCGCTCTTCGACCGGCCCAACGTTCCCAGAGCACCATCGTGCTTCTCACGACCGCGATCGCCATGGCCGCCGCGACGAGTCGCGCGCCCACCTCGATGCCCGTCATGTAAAGCGGTTTGACGAGCTCCGCCCCCAGGGCATCGATCCCCGTTCCCGACTGGCTCACCGCGAGGCCGATCCAGGGGATCGACACGAGGGTGAGCAGCGCCATGTGGAGGGGCGGATAGTGGTGGAAGTGCCTCGGCCAGTATGTCTCGACGATAGCCCCGAGCCCGCAGGAGCGCGGCGAGATTGAATCCGCCGCCCACGAGTCCGATCCGGGCAAGCCCCAAAGAAAGCCAACGGCGACGGCGAGTGCGAACGCCGCCTGCACGACGATCGCCGGCTCGCTGAGCCAGGTTCTCAGCGCGATCCGGCCCGCGCAAATCCGCGCGCGAATGTCGGCAGGCATTGTCCGGCATGATCTACCTGAATTTCGTGTCAGAAGCTGCCGAAGGCCGTGACGCCGTACGCGCTCGATCCCAACTGCGAGGGGGATACGTGGACGGTCGTGTGGTCTCGGTTCTTGGCGATTGGCGGCGAGGCGCCGTCCTCGTCGTCGAGTGTCAATAGCCCGACGAGGGTCATGAAGGCGCCGAGGCCCTGGAGAAGACCGTCGGTTGCGATCAGGGCTCGATTGCCGAATTCCGCGCCGCAATCGGTGGCGTTGCACGTCGGTCGGCGCACGAGATCGAGCCAGGGACCTGCGACGGGAACGTACAGATGCTCGTCCACTTTCGCGCCGCTCGACTCGGCGACGGCGATGGCGGGCATATAGGAGGCCGCGAGCACGAAGAGGCCCGCGCCGATCAGCGCGCCGTTCGGGTTGGGCGTCGTGGCGCCGTCCTCGGCCAGCGGGGACACGGCCGCTGCCGGCGCTGGCCACGATGATCGCGGTGCGGCGGCGGTCGAGGGCTGCGAAGTTGCGGTCGAAAGCAGGGGTGGTGCCCCGACCGCGCTCTCGGGCGCCGGCGTTGGAGCGGGAGCAACCGGCGCGGGTGGCGCCGCGGGAGCAACCGGCGCGGGTGCGGGCGGCGGCGTGGGGGCAACCGGTGCGGGTGCAGGCGGCGCCGCGGGGGCAACCGGCGCGGGTGCGGGCGGGGGCGTGGGGGCAACGGGTGCGGGTGCAGGCGGCGCCGCGGGGGCAACCGGTGCGGGCGCGGGCGGTGCCGCGGGGGCGACCGGCGCGGGCGCGGGTGCCGGCGGTGCGGGTGCTGCGGTGGGTGCCGCTGGTGCGGGTGGTGCGGTCGGGGCAGCCGGTGCCGGTGGCGCGCTGGTGGTGGCGGGTGCCGGCGGCGCGACTGGGGCCGGTTCTTCCGCCAACGATACGCTGCTCCAGGCGAGCGCTGCGAGCGCGACGCCGATCCCCCCGGGGATCACATTCCTTAGTTTCATGATCAGGCCTCCCCGAGCAATTCGCCAATTCGAATGCTCTTCGACGAAGGCTGAGTGCAACGGCAGTGCCGCCGCGTCTTCGCAAGGTTCTCTCCTTCTTCGCACCTGATTGGACGATGCGGCTTGGGGCGCGGGCGTGATCGTGTGGCGGGGCGTTGCAGGAGTCCGCCGGCGCGACCTCACGCCGAGCTCCGGCGCCAAGCCCCTACGGCAGCAGCCGAATTTCCACGTCCACACGCCGGCCGGGGCCGGCGGCGGCAGGCAACGCGAAGAATGCCGCGCCGACGTCGCCAGCGAAGCTGCCTGCGCTCAGCGCGAAGAGATCGCCGTGCAATCCGTCGTGCACGTCGTCGCGCGACACCCGCGCGGCAACGCGCAGCCTGGTCACCGCCCCGCGTGCCGTGAACTCGCGCGTGGCGAGCAGAACGAGCGTGCGCTCGATGCCCCTGCGCAATGCCTCGGAGGGGGAGCCGTCGATTCCGCTTCTGGCAAGGTGGCCTTCGTCGTCGAGCACCAGAGCGACCTCGGCTCGCCCTGCGCTGCCGAAAGGCACGGAGGACCATATCGGGTCAGCGCTCGCGGCCTGGGGAAATGCGCGCGTGAACGTCGTGGCGAGATCGGTTGCGAAGCGGACGCCGACGGCGCCGAAGAGGGCAGGGGGAGCCGCAGCGGCCGCGGCGCTCGCGGCGGCGAGCCGGCCTCGAAAGGCAGGAGGTCGCGCCGTGGCCGCGGCTGCGCTCGGAGCCGGAGCCTTGCTGGCCGACTCGTCGTCTGCTGGCGCGAGGGCGGGCGGATCGACATCCAGCGTTTCCCCGGCAAGCGTTTGCGACCGCTCGTCGAATGCGGAGGGCGACGATCGGTCCGCTCCGCGCCGGACCGTCAAGAAAGCCGCCGTGTGCAGCGCGAGGCTGAGCGCGGTGAAGCCCAGTAGCGGTGAGACGCGAAGGCGGTCCAAGAGGGTATCTCTTAGCGCTCCGACGACACGGCCGCTCTAGGGCACGACCCCCTATCCGCTGGCCCAACGTCCACGCTAGAACAAAGCCATCTGCCCGCGCGGTCGCTGAAAGGTGGTCGGTCCGCCGTCGGTCGCGAATCCGCGCGTCTCTAGACCAAGGGACTTCGCCGTCTGCTCGAACAGAGCCTGAATCGCGAAGGCATAGTGCCCTTCTCCTCGGCCGCGGACGCCGAAGCGCGCGTCGTACATCTTGCCCCCGCGTGTCTCGCGGATGCGGCGCAGCACCCGGTCTGCGCGCAGCGGCAGCGACGCTCGCAGGCGCTCTTCGAACACCTCTTTGACCGGACCGGGAAGCCGGAGCAAAACGTAGCCGGCCCAACTGGCGCCGGCGTCGCGCGCCGCGCGCAGCACATCGGCCATGTCCTCGTCGTTCAACCCGGGGATGATCGGGGCCACCATCACGCCGACCGGTACCCCCGCCCGCGCGAGCCGCTCGATCGTGCGAATGCGCCGGCCGGGGGTCGTGACGAAAGGCTCGATCGCGCGAGCCTTGGCGTCGTCCCAAAAGGGGACGCTGACGCCGACGCCAGCGCGCGCGACCCGCGATAGCTCCTGGAGGAGATCGACGTCTCTCTCGACGAGAGCCGCCTTGGTGATGATCGCCGCTGGATTTCGGTACTCGACGCACACTTCCAGGCACCCACGGGTCAGCCGGTAGCTCGTCTCCAGCGGTTGGTAGCAGTCGGTCACGCCGCTGAACGCCACAAGCTCGCCGCGCCATCCGGGCTCGTCGAACGCCTCGCGCAAGAGCGCGGGCGCACGCGTCTTCACGACGATCTTGCGTTCGAAGTCAGTCCCCGCGCCGAAGCTCAAGTACTCGTGCGACGGCCGCGCGTAGCAATAGGCGCATGCGTGAAAGCAGCCCCGGTAGGGGTTGACGCTCCAGGAGAACCCGACGTCCGGGCTGTCGTTGTGCGCGAGGATTCCGCGGGTGTGGTCTTCGTAGACTTCGAGCGCAGCGTGGGGCGCTTCGCCTTCCAAGTACTCGACGTCGCTGCTCGCCCAGGGGTTCGGCGGGTTGGCGACCGGGCGGAGCGGGGAGGGCACCCGGAGAGCTTGTGACTGAACAGGCGTTTCCGTCAAGGCGACGAGAATCCGTGCGGCTCCACGTATCCCCACGTGCAGCTACGACGGGGGGTGCGCGGAGGAGAGTGGAGCGACGCCTAGTCGACGTTCGACTCCTTCAGCAGCCTGTCTGCCTGGGACTTGCGCCAGGCGACGAGCCGTTGTCCGAGCTCGGGTCGCCTGGCGGCAAGGATGGCGACGGCGAAGAGCGCCGCGTTGGCAGCGCCCGCTTTGCCCACGGCGAACGTGGCGACTGGAACACCTTTGGGCATCTGAACGATCGCCAGCAGCGCGTCCAGGCCGAGAAGATGCCCGGACGGAATCGGAACCCCGAGCACCGGCAGTGTCGTGTTCGCGGCGACGACGCCTGGCAGGTGAGCCGCCCCGCCGGCTCCCGCGATGAACGCCTCGATCCCGCGCGCTGGTGCCGCGGCCAAGTATTCGGTGAGCGCGGCTGGCGTTCGATGTGCGCTCAGCACGCGCGTCTCGCTCGGAACCTCGAACTCTGCGAGCGCGTCGCGCGCTGCTTGCATCACATCGAGATCGCTCTTGCTGCCCATCAGGATCGACACCAGCGGTGTGGTCATGGGCTCCGATCATAATGGATGCGCCGCGATTGGGCGACCGTTCGGAAGGGTCCCGACCCGGGGCGGTCCCGTCATCGAGGTGCCGATCGGCCTTGGATTCCTTCTTGGCTACGCGTACCGGAACACGAGCTTCTCGGCACCGTCCTCGCCGGTTCCCACGTCGACGACCACTTGACCGCCGTTTTCGAGCGCGCCGAAAAGGAGCTCCTCGGAGATCGGGCGCTTGATCTCGTCTTCGATCACCCGCGCGAGAGGACGCGCGCCGTTGTCCGGGTCGTACCCCTTCTTGGCCAGGTAGGCGGTCGCCGCTTCGGTCACTTCGACCTTCGCGCCACGCGCGGCGAGCTGCCCGCCGAGCTCGCGTATGAACTTACCCACGATGCTGTGCATGACCCGCGGGTCGAGCGGCCGGAACGCGATCCGCGCGTCGAGGCGGTTTCTGAACTCCGGGCTGAAGAGCTGCTTGTAGTCGCGGTCCACGTCCGGCTTGTCACGGTCTTCACCCATGGCGCCGCCGAAGCCGACCGCCCGGCGCTGCAGGTCGCGGACGCCGATGTTGCTGGTCATGAGCAGAACGACGTGCCGAAAGTCCGTGGGCTTGCCGTTGTGGTCGGTGAGCTTTCCGTGGTCCATCACCTGGAGCAAGATGTTGAAGATCTGCGGGTGCGCCTTTTCGATCTCGTCGAGCAGAAGCACCGCATGGGGCGTCTTCGCGATCGAATCGGTGAGCAGGCCGCCCTGGTCGAAGCCCACGTAGCCGGGCGGCGCGCCGATGAGGCGTGAGACGGTGTGCGCCTCCATGTACTCGCTCATGTCGAAGCGGTGGAATGCGATCCCCATCACTTTCGCGAGCTGGCGGGCGACTTCCGTCTTGCCGACGCCGGTCGGACCCGTCAAAAGAAACGACCCGATCGGCTTCTCGGGCGCCCGCAGTCCGGCGCGCGACAGCCGGATCGAGGAGACCAGCTGCTTGATGGCCGCGTCTTGGCCGAAGACGACCGCTTTGAGGTCCGACTCGAGGTCCCGCAGCCGCTCCTTGTCGCTCGTCGACACTTCCCGCGGAGGAATCTGCGCCATGCGCGCGAGAACGCGCTCTACGTCGATCACTTCGACGACCGGAGTCTCGGGCAAGGGCGACGCCGCGCCTTCTGCCGAAGGGTTGGGCTCGGACGTCGCGGCCTCCCCCGCCGAGAGCCCGATCTTCTTCGCGGCGCCGGTCTCGTCGATGAGGTCGATTGCCTTGTCCGGCAGCTTTCGGTCATGGAGGTATTTCGCGCTGAGCTCGGCGGCGGCTCGGATCGCCTCGTCGCGATAGCGCACCCCGTGAAACTGTTCGTACTGCTTGCGCAGCCCTTCGAGGATCTTGACGGTGTCTTCGACGCTCGGCTCGTCGACCTCGACGCGCTGGAAACGTCGCGCGAGCGCGCGATCCTTCTCGAAGTGCTGGCGGAACTCCTGGAACGTCGTCGATCCGATGCACCGCAGCCGTCCCGACGCGAGAGCGGGCTTGAGCAAGTTCGACGCGTCCATGCTGCCGCCGGTGGTCGCGCCGGCGCCGACGATGGTGTGGATCTCGTCGATGAAGAGAATGGCGTGGTCCACCTTCTGCAGCCCTTTGATGACCGCCTTGATGCGTTCTTCGAAGTCGCCGCGGTAGCGCGTTCCTGCGAGCAGGGCGCCCATGTCGAGCGAGTACACGGTCGCGCCGGACAGCGCCTTGGGGACTTCGTTGCGCACGATTTTGAGCGCGAGCCCCTCGGCGATGGCCGTCTTGCCGACGCCCGCGTCGCCGACCAGGAGCGGGTTGTTCTTCTTGCGGCGCGCGAGGATCTGAATGATGCGCGCGACCTCGTTCTCGCGGCCGACCAGCGGATCGATGCGCGCGCTCTTGGCCTCTTCGTTCAAGTTGATCGTGTACGCCTTGAGCGGGTCTTTGGAAGGTCGAGGTGCTTCGGGATCGCCTTCGCCTTCGCTCTCCTTGCTTGTCCCGGCGCCGCTCTCTTCGAGACGTGAAACGCCATGCGAGACGTACGACACGACGTCGAGCCGACTGACCCCTTGCTCCTTCAGGAGCTCCACGCCGTACGAGTCCTGCTCCTGGAACATGGCGACGAGCACATTCGCGCCCGTGACCTCGTCTTTGCCGCTGGACTTCACGTGGCTGGCCGCGCGGCGAATCGCCCGCTGAACGCCGAGCGACATGGCCGGAGTCCGGGCGTCGTCGTCCGGGAGCTGCTCGAGCTCGTCGCTCAGGTATTGTTCGAGCCGCTTTTTCAGTCCGCTCGGATCGCCGCCCGCGTGGCGCACCACGTTCGCGGTGGTCTGGTCGAGCAAGAGGGCGTAGAGCAGGTGCTCGATCGTCACGTACTCGTGGCGCCGCCGCGCAGCATCGCTGGCGGCGACAGACAGGGCGATTTCGACTTCCGGGCTGATCCTCATGGTCGCCTACTCACTCCGGTTCGGCCGTGACAAGAAGCGGGTGCCCGTGCTCGCGCGCGTCGCGCATGACCTCGGCCACCTTCGTTTCCGCGACGTCGCGAGGGTAAACCCCCGCGATCGCTTTCCCTTTTTTGTGGACCGTCAGCATGATGTAGAGGGCCTCGGTCTCGTTCTTGTGAAAGAAGCGTCGGAGGACGTCGACGACGTATTCCATCGTCGTGTAGTCGTCGTTGTGGAAATAGACGTGATAGCGCTTCGGGAGCGCCGTCTTTTTCCGTTCTTCGACCTCGACGTCGTCTTCGCGACGAGGGTCGGGTGGGCCGGGCGGCATTCACCCAACATAACGCCCTCTTCGACGCCGCGCAGTAGTGCTACAGTGACGCTGCCGTATCATGCCGATCCAGCCGGCACAGAACGTAGTCATCGCCGAGCGGTTTCGCCTTAACCGCCTGCTCGGCCGGGGCGGGATGGGCTCGGTATGGCACGCGACGCACCTCGGCCTGGACGTCCCCTGCGCCGTCAAATTCATCGAAGGGGAGGGGGCGCAGCTCCCGGAGATTCAGGCGCGCTTCGAGCGCGAAGCCAAGGCCGCCGCGCACCTGCGAAGCCCGCACGTTGTGCAGATCCTCGATCACGGCGTGTGCGAGGGCACGCCGTACATCGCCATGGAACTGCTCGAGGGTGAAGATCTCGGCAAACGCCTGGCGCGCGTGGGCCGCCTGCCGCCGCACGAGCTCTTGACGATCGTGACGCAGGTCTGCCGCGCGCTGACCAAAGCGCACTCGCAGGGCATCGTTCACCGCGATCTCAAGCCCGACAACATCTTCCTCGTTCGCGACGACGACCGGGAGGTCACCAAAGTGCTCGACTTCGGCATCGCCAAGGCGACTGGCGCGGGCGCTCCCGGAACGAGCACCCGGACCGGAGCGATGCTCGGCACGCCGTATTACATGAGCCCCGAGCAGGCGCAGGGTACCAAGGCGGTCGACGCACGGAGTGACCTCTGGTCGCTCGCGGTCATCGTGTTCGAGGCGCTCACCGGGCAGCGGCCCTTCGAGAGCGAAGCGCTGGGCGACCTTCTCATGAAGATCATCGTCGCGCCGATGCCGCTCCCGTCTTACTTCGCACGTGATCTGCCACCCGCGATCGATGCTTGGTGGGCAAAGGCTGCGCAGCGCGACCCGGCGCTGCGCTTCCAGACCGCCAAAGAACTCGGCGATGGTCTGGTGGTGGCGTTCGGGCGTTCGGCGGGCGAAATCGGCGAACTGGGGCCGCCACCGGCCTCTCGAACGGGAAGCATGCCGCAGCTGGTCTATGGAACGACGCCGCGACCGCAGGCAGGCACCTCCACCGGGACACCGATCGCTCAAACCTACGGCGTGGGGCAGGCGCGCGTGCGCGCTCGGGTGCCCGTGCTCGCGACCGTCGGCGCCGGCCTCGTCGTTCTCACCGCCGGGATCGCGGGCGTGTCGTTCGCCTTGAAAGACAAGGGCGTCGCGTCCGGAGAGGCGGCGCTGACGGCGGCGACCGCCAGCGTGGTCCTCGTCCCCGATGCCATGGCGGTCGAGCCGCCCGCAGCCGTTACGGCCGTGGTCCACCCGCCGGAAACGGCGTCCGCAGCCGCTCTCGTGCCGCTGCCGATCGAGCCGAAGCCGGCCCCGCGGCCAGCCGTCGCCAAACCCGCCTTCGTCGCGAAGCCCGGCGCCACAAGGCCGTCCACCGCCCCCGTCATCGGGCCCACGGCCACCGCGCCGCCGGCCACCGTACCGACTCCGGAAAAGAAGAAGCCAATCGACCTGGGCATCTGATCGGGCCGTTGCGAATCCGATGGACCGATACGAACGCGCCGAGGCCCTTGTCCGAGCGACTCTTTCGCTGGCCGGTGCGGCGCTCCGGGCGTCGTACGTCGCGAGCGTCGTCAGAACGTGGGACGTCGAGCAGCTCGCTCGGGTGCTCGACATCGTGTGCGAGCGCGCCGAGCAAGCGGAGGCGTCGGCGCGCGAAGTGCTCCTCGCCATCGTGGACGCCCTCAATGCCCAGGGTATGGACGAAATCGTCCAGCGCCTGCGCGAACAGGCAGCCGGAGAATCGCTCCTCGCTCTAGAGCGGCTCGTTCGCGCGCCCGACGCGGCCGCGGCGCACTCGCCGCTGCGTAGCCGCCCGCTGGGTGCAGCGCGCGATGGGGCAGCGCCGCCCCTTGGTCAGCGCAAGTACCTCGCCCGTCGCCCCGACCGCGAGACCATGCAGCGCCTGCTCGCAGACCCGCACCCCGACGTCATCCGCTCGCTGCTCGGCAATCCGCGGATTACGGAGGACGACGTGGTGCGCCTCGCGGCAAGGCGACCGGGAAGGGCCGAAGTGCTGGCGGAGATCGCACGGTCGACGAGGTGGGCGCACGGCCCGCGCGTCCGCATTGCCCTGGTGGTCAATCCGGGCACACCCCCCGAGATCGCCGCGCGGATCGCCGGGCTGCTCTTGCGACCGGAGCTCGACTTGGTGGCGCGCCTGCCGGGCGTGCCGCTGAGTGTGCGCGCTCTCTGCCTAGAGCATCTACAACGGCGGCCCCCCGTCGATCTCGCAAATCAACGCGGGCACGACGTGCATTAGTGCCGCTCGGCGCAAGCTCTGGCCGGTGATTGCCAGGCGAGCGGCGGTCACCCCTCTTCTTCTTCGATCTCCCAGCGGGCTAGCGCCGCCATCCCGATGGCGGACGCGCACGAGGCGCAGAGGGGAACCTTTTCGATCTGCACGTGGTCGCCGCGCTGCCACAGGTACACGCCGCTTCCTGGAAGCCCGTACCCATCGCCCTCGGTCTCGACCGGGCGTCCGCATGCGTCGCAGCAGGCCGACTCGATCGACTCGAAGAGGACGTCCTGCGACGCGACGACGAGCCCCTCCTGCTCCGACGAGATCGCCTTGCTCATCGCCTCGCAACGATAGCGCGAGCGTCGCCGTTGGCAATGCGGACAAGACGCGTTCATGAGCTCTCGAATGGCGATTCGTCGCAGACTCGACGCGCCCCGCCGTTTCCGACCCGCCATGCATGCGGGACAAGAGGTCCCCTTGCGCCTTCGAGCCGCGATGAAGAGCCCCGAGGACGCGGCCGCGAGCTTCCGGATCGCGCGTCGTGGCGCACCGGAGGGGCGAATGAGCCTCCGACCGGCGACCCAGAGCGGAACAAGCGCGCTCGTGAGCGTCGGAGCGGCGATTCATCGCTGCTGGATCGTGAAGGAGAGCGGATGAGACTCGATTCGGAGCCTCTCGATCGCGATGGAGAGCGGACAAGACGAGGTCATGAGGGTCTGGACCGCGACCCGGAACGGTCCGGGTCGCGATGGAGAGCGGACAGACGAGGTCATGAGCGTCTGGATCGCGACCCGGAGCGGATGGATCGCGATCGAGAGCGGATGGGACGAGGGCATCGGGGTCTGGACCGCGATCCGGAGCGTCTGGATCGCGATGGAGAGCGGACAAGACGAGGTCATGAGCGTCTGGATCGCGATCCGAAGCGGATGGATCGCGATCCGAAGCGGATGGAACGCGATCCGAAGCGGATGGAACGCGATCCGAAGCGGATGGAACGCGATCCGAAGCGGATGGAACGCGATCCGAAGCGGATGGAAC
>Ga0265313_10000107_pt1 | contig 83816 bp, 97 predicted proteins | sample 4123metaG_FD_203122 | JGI IMG/M metagenome (GOLD analysis project Ga0265313, IMG submission 203122) | Rhizosphere microbial communities from Carex aquatilis grown in University of Washington, Seatle, WA, United States - 4-1-23 metaG | ecosystem: Host-associated > Plants > Roots > Rhizosphere >... | reverse complement strand
CCCCGCGAGCGCTCCATGCCGTCCAGCAAGCCCGAGCCCCCTTCATTTTCCATCGACGAGTTCATCGGCGAGATGGAGAAGGCCGAGGACGAGCGGCTCGGCAAGCGCCTGCCGCAGGAGCGTCTGCGCAACAAACGCCAGCTCGACAACGCCGCCCGCCGCGCCGCCGAAGCCAACGGCACCGGCATCAAGCCGCTGGTGCCGCAGAAGCTGGAGCCTCAGCCCACCTCCTCCCTTGCGGGGGAGGTACCGGAGCTTGGGCCGCAGGCCCATAGCGAAGGTGGGAGGGGGGGCGCCGCAAGCCCCAAGCCCAAGAAGCAAACCCGCTCCGCCGCCACGGGGATGTCACTGAAGGCCCCGAAGTCCAAAGCCAACTCCGTCATCCGCCCGACCAATCTCGATGGGTTTGGCGAGACCGAGCAGGCCGGCTTCGGCCACGTGCCGTCTTCTGGCCCTTCATCACCCGCAGCTTCCCCCCTCCCGCCCGCGGGAGAGGGTCGCGCTCGCGCCAAAACCCCAGGCTCATCCGGCAAGAAGCGCGTTGCCCTCCCCGGCCAGTCCCTCGAAGGCGCCCAGACCGTCGGCATCTCGGCCACCGTCAAAGCCCTCGAGGACATCATCCTCCACGGCCGCAAGGAGGTCGAAGGCAACACCGCCTGGCAGCCGCATCGCCCAGTGCCGCGCGAAAAATCCGAGGGTGGAATCCCGTTCAAGCTGGTGACGCCCTACGAGCCGCGCGGCGACCAGCCGACCGCCATCGCCGAGCTCGTCGAGGGCATCACCAATGGCGAGACCGACCAGGTCCTGCTCGGCGTCACCGGCTCGGGCAAGACCTTCACCGCCGCGCAGACCATCATGCGCACCCAGCGCCCCGCGCTCATCCTCGCCCCGAACAAAACCCTCGCCGCCCAGCTCTATGGCGAGATGAAGAGCTTCTTCCCCGACAACGCGGTCGAGTACTTCGTTTCCTACTACGACTACTACCAGCCCGAGGCATACGTGCCGCGCACCGACACCTATATCGAGAAGGAATCGACCATCAACGAGCAGATCGACCGCATGCGCCACTCGGCCACGCGCGCCCTGCTCGAGCGCGACGACGTCATCATCGTCGCCTCCGTCTCGTGCATCTACGGCATCGGTTCGGTCGAAGACTACACCGCCATGACCTTCGACCTCCGCAAGGGCCAGACCATCGATCAGCGCGCCCTCCTCCGCGGCCTCACCGACCTCCAGTACAAGCGCGGCGACACCGGCTTCGTGCGCGGCACCTTCCGCGTCCGCGGCGATACCATCGAGCTGTTCCCCGCCCACTACGAGGATGCCGCCTGGCGCATCACGCTGTTCGGCAACACCATCGAATCCATCGCCGAGTTCGATCCGCTGACCGGCAAGAAGAGCTCCGACCTGCTCTTCATCCGCGTCTTCGCCAACAGCCACTACGTGACGCCCCGCGCCACCCTCACCGGCGCCATCAAGCTCATCAAGCAGGAGCTCGCCGCGCGCCTGCAGGAGCTCAACGGCGCCGGCCGCTTCCTCGAAGCGCAGCGCCTCGAGCAGCGCACCCTGTTTGATCTCGAGATGATGGAAGCCACCGGCTCCTGCGCCGGCATCGAGAACTATTCCCGCTACTTCTCCGGCCGCAAAGCCGGCGAGCCGCCGCCGACCCTGTTCGAATATCTCCCCGACAACGCCCTCGTCTTCGTCGACGAAAGCCACGTCACCGTCGGCCAGCTCGGCGCCATGTATCGCGGCGACCTCCGCCGCAAGGCCACGCTCGCCGAATACGGCTTCCGCCTGCCCTCCGCCATGGACAACCGCCCGCTCCGCTTCGAGGAGTGGAACGCCATGCGCCCGCAGACCGTCTACGTCTCCGCCACCCCCGGCGCGTGGGAAATGGAGCAGGCCGGCGGCGTCTTCGCCGAGCAGGTCATCCGCCCCACCGGCCTCATCGATCCGCCGGTCGAGATCCGCCCCGCCAAGACCCAGGTCGACGACGTCATCGACGAAGTCCGCCAGGTCGCCAAGGCCGGCTACCGCACGCTCGTCACCGTGCTCACCAAGAAGATGGCCGAAGACCTCACCGAATACATGCACGAGCAGGGCATCCGCGTCCGCTACATGCATTCGGACATCGACACCATCGAGCGCATCGAGATCATCCGCGACCTCCGCCTCGGCGCCTTCGACGTCCTCGTCGGCATCAACCTTTTACGCGAGGGTTTGGACATCCCTGAGTGCGCTTTGGTGGCGATCCTCGACGCCGACAAGGAAGGCTTCCTGCGCTCCGAGACCTCCCTCATCCAGACCATCGGCCGCGCCGCCCGCAACGTCGACGGCAAGGTCATCCTCTACGCCGACCACGAGACCGGCAGCATGGAGCGCGCCCTCGCTGAAACCAACCGCCGCCGCGAAAAGCAGATCGCCTACAACGAGGCGAACGGCATTACACCGCAATCGGTGAAGTCGCACATCAAGGAGATCGTCGACAGCGTCTACGAGAAGGACCACGTCACGGTGTCGATCGGCAAAGGCAAGGACGGCAAGGAACAGGTCCAGGTCGGCGCGAACTTGCAGGCGGTGCTGAAGGATTTGGAGACGCAGATGCGCGAGGCGGCGACGAATCTGGAATTCGAAAAGGCCGCGCGGCTGAGGGACGAAATCAAACGGCTGCGGGAGATGGAGTTGGATGTGCTGGAGGCGGCCTCAGGCGACTAGCCCAAGAGCCTCATCCTGAGGAGGCGCAAAGCGCCGTCTCGAAGGACGAGCGGGCGCACGGATGTGTCGGTCGTCATTGCCGGGCTCGACCGGGCTATCAAGCGGCCAAGGGAGACGGAGCTGGATGTGCTCGAGGCCAAGGACGCCTGATCCCGTCATCCGCTGGCTCAGGAGGGACTCAGCCGGGGTGTTCGGCGGTTTCGAACCACTTCTGAGGTGCGGTACCGCAGACAAACTTGATCTTCAAGCCTTGCCCTTCCAGGTACACCCGGTGATTTAACCAATCAGAGTCGACCGCGTTCGCAACTGGAACGCCTTGTCGCAAGGCAACGGCAACGAACTTCCGATCGTTGGGATCAAAATTTGCCAATTCGGGGACCGACGGAAAATCAGCGTAACCCCCTTCGGCATCCATTTCCATCGAAACCCTGACTATCTTAGCGGGAGCGCTGTTTAATACGGCTTGGTAGAATCGGTCACCGACGCCTGGCTGCCCTCTTGGGTTGAGATGCCGATGATATTCGGCCTGAATTCGTCCCTCATCGTCAACGTGTATCCGACCGTGCTCGAGTAGAAGTTCCAAGAAGGCGAGAGCCGCCAAACGACACTTTGTCGACGGACTCGCTTCGCCGTGGACATTCCGCCCGTTTGCGACGACGGGGACATTCGTATCGACAACGTAGTTCATTTCACCTTGCGAGTTAGTCGCGCGCGTTCAGCCGCAACGGTCTCGCCGAAGGCGTCTCCCATAAAGTTTTCGGGCCAATTCTCTATATTTCCGAGTAGGTCAAGGCGCAGCGGCTCGACCTGCGATCGATCCGCTTTGGCGCTGCAGAAAAAGAGCCGGACCGCCTCGGCGTCCATCTCACCCTCGGCAATTCTACGCTGAAGTCGCAGCAGCAGATGTTCAGAATGACTTTCTAGAACAACCTGAACGTTTCGATGAACGGCGGCGTTGATGATGGCATCGGCCAAGTTGGCCTGCGCGAGCGGGTGTAGGTGAATTTCGGGCTGTTCGAGGATAACCGTTGATCCAGGCGGCACGTATTGAAGGAGGGTAACAACAGGGAGAACCTGTGAAACTCCGAACCCAACGTCCGTTAGCATTGCTTCGGCACCGCCAGGTCGCGCAATTACCTTTGCCTGCCAACGATTGGAGCCCTCGGCGATTTCGACCACGCTAAAGTCGTGAATCACACCGATCTCTTTTAGCCAATACGCAACAATCTCTTGAAACGGGATGAGACGAGACTTGTAGCGGACGTTCCTCTTCTCTTGTGACGCTGTCATTGCGAGAATAGCGTCGACGGATTTCTCGCCTTTTTTTCCTACGTCGGTCGGCCGATTTCTCGACCACAGATAATCTCGCTGTGGATATTCCCGCAGAGGCCCCAAGTAGTAAGTGTGATCGAACTGGTCTTCGAACGCTCGCTCTATGTCGGCCAGAAATGACGCGTTTTGGTAGTAGGTTCTGACTTGATCGGGGAAGGCGTAGGATTTCACTGGCCCGGGTAGCTGCCAAACTCGACCGGGGTTCCGAACAAACTGGAAAGCGCCGCCTTCAGTGTGCAGCTGATAGCCTTCTCCATTGTCCTTTTCTGACAGACCAAACCTCACGCCGCCAAGAGAGTATTCCATTCGCTTAGTTGCGGCATCGCCCAGCTTGCCTCGGCGGCCCACTTCTGCCGAAAATGAGAGCTCCTGTCCCGACGTCACCTGAACCAACGACCTTTCGCCAGGAGTGACGAGAGAGAGGGCGTCATCGAAGCCGAAACGAACCTGCCATTCTAGAGATCGGTCTTCTTCATGGCGAAAAATCACATCTCTAAACGTGCCGAGACTGACGAGTTGATCATTTAGCTCAAGTACGACCGCTCGGTCAGTCGCATCCTTCGTTTGCTTCAGCATCAGAAGAAACTGGATCAGACTAGATTTGCCTGAAGAATTTGTCCCGAAAAGACCCGTGATCTTACCGAACGTGAGTTCCGCGTTTTCCCACGTCTTGAAATTCTTCAAAGATAATCCGGTAAGCATACAAATGCCCCTCGCGACAATCGAGCGCGCGGTCACTATCTAGCAGCCCCGCTGTCGGTTCGACAACGAAGCCTTCGGCGTCGGCAAATCGAGTCGGTGGCCTTTCTCCCTACATGCTGCCGCCTTGTTCGGCGGGTAGCGTTACGGCCGCCACCGCCGCCCGCGCCCGCGTCCCCACACTAGCCGCAAAATCAACAGCAAGATCACCGCGCCGATCGTCGCGTCGAGGATCGCCGCCAGCAGTCCGCTGCCGAGGTCGATATGGAGTTTTGGCAGCAGCTAGCTGCCGATCAGCGCGCCTCAGCGGCGCGTAGCGCGCGACATACGACTCTCCAGCCCGACCAGCAGATCGCCGACGAGCCCGAGCCCCGCGCCGCGCACCAGCACGCTCGCGAGCCAGCCGGCCAACGGCGGCGCGTAGCGCGCAACATTCAGACTCTTGGGCCGACAATCAGGATGACGAGAAGACTTTCCGTGCCCACCTGACGCTCCTTCAGTGTGGTCCCCATCAACCGGCCGCCGGCCAACAAGGTTCCGCCCGTTTGATCCCCCTCAAGCCCGTGCGCCGCGCGCCGGCGCATCCTCCGCCCACCATTCACCCCGGAGGCTTCCATGCCCGCCATCTTCACCAGCATCACGTCCACCACCGTTACCACGCCCGCGTCGCAGTCCGTACGCAGCCTGATCGTGCTGCTGCGTCTCAGCATGGCCTGGGTGTTTCTCTACGCCGCGAGCCACCAGATCTTCGGCGGCTTTTCCGTCGCGGGCTTTCTCGGCGCGACCAAAACCTTCAACTGGCTCTTCGCCCCGATGACCGCCGAGCCGGTCGCGGGCGTGGTGAGCGTTCTCGTCGGCTACGGCCATTTGCTGATCGGCCTGTCGCTGCTCACGGGCCTCCTCACCCGCGTCAGCGCCCTCGCCGGCATCGCGCTCATGGCGCTCTACTGGATGGCGCACATGAACTTTCCCTACATCTCCGACACCACCAATTTCCTGCTCGACGAGCACGTGGTCTACGGCCTGGTGCTCAGCCTCCTCATCGCCACCCACGCCGGCCACATCTTCGGCCTCGACGCCTGGGTCGCGCAGCAGCGGCGCGTAGCGCGCAACGGATCAGCTCAGGCTGCTCACCGTTACCGCTGGCTCGACTGGGCGGTTGCCTGAGCCGCAGCGGGCTGGGCGCACCGCCCCGCCCGCTTATCCATCCTCTCCCGCGCTCCCCTAAACTCGCGCCAAACCCCCGCGCGAAGGAAAGGAAAGGAGCGCCGATGTCCAACCCGCACCCGCCATGGGGGCCGAACGGCCGTCCCTGGGTCGATCCGCCCAACCACAATGTCGGCCCCGGCCCGCTCTCGCCGGCCTGGCCGAAGCCGCCCGCCCCGCGCTCGCCGGCGCTCAACGAATGGGACGGCCTTGCCGGCGATTTCCTCGACCTGCGCCGCGCCCTCCTCGCCTCGCTCGCCGACCCGCGCGGCACCGCGCCGCTGATGCTGAGCCTCGACGAGCGCGCCGGGCTCGAAGAGAAATTCGCGCGCCTCAAGGCCGGCAACGCCGCGCTGCCGCGCTGGTCGCGCTCGGCCGAGATCGCGGGCTGGCCCACCCCGGTACTCGCCACCTCCATCCTCTACGGCGCCCGCGACATCGCCGACGTGCTCGGCGACGCGATCACGCTCGCCCACACCCTCGCCACCGAGAGCGGGCGCTGGCATCCCGACGCACCCGCCGAACCCGGCCCCGATGCTTCGGCGTTTCCCGCCGCGCTCTCCGCTCCCGCCACGCCGCCCGAACCCGCCATCGACTCCCCGAGCGACGACGCCAAGGAGCCGGAAAGCCCGCCCGGGCCGCAACTCCTCGGCAAGCATCCGTCCGAAGCGGAAACCCCGCCGGACGACAGCCCGGCCGCGCCGCCGGCGGTCGCGTCCGCCATCACCAGCGAAATGATCGTCGAGCTCTGTTACACCTCGCCCCGCCTCGTTGCGCTCTACGAGGCCGTGCATCCGGCCCTCGCGGCGCTGATCGGCACCGTCGCGCCCCTCGCCACGCGCCGCCCGGCCGCTCCGGTGCCGGCCGCCGTCGTCGCCGAGGCGCGAAGGGTGCTCTTCGACGTGCGCAAGATCGTCTCCCGCGAACCGCTGTTTCGCGGCCGCCTCGATCTCGGCCCGGCGGCCGACTGGGCCAGCCTCGCCGCCAAGCTCGCCCTCGCCCGCGTCGCCCTCGCCGCCTTCCGCAGCCGCTATTACGAAGTCGACGTCGCCACCCTCAGCGGCTTCTGGCGCGCCTTCGACAGCACCGATTTCCTCGCCCGACTCACCGACTGAACCCCGTTCCCTTCTCGCCTTGAGGGAGAAGGTGGCGCGTAGCGCCGGATGAGGGGTTCTCTCAGATATCACCGATGTGGAGACAACCCCTCACCCGCCCTTCAGGCACCCTCTCCCTCAAGGGGAGAGGGGGATGGAGCCGAGGCGTCGTGCCCCGGTCCACCCCATCAACCACAAACTTATCCATCCACTTCCGCCGCGCCGTAATCTCCCCTCGCGTCCGCCAACAACGCGGGGCACTGACGAGGTGCCGGCGGACGTGACGGAGGCGGCGTGGTCGCACGCCGCAGGTCCGCGCCCGGGTCGCTGCACGCTCCGGCGTGTGCCCGCCCGGCCGGCTCCAAAAACCCGTCACGGCGACGCGCAGCGCGCGACTGTGAAAACAGCGCGCGTTGCGCGAGAGCGCTGGGTGTCTCATCCAGCCCAGAACACCTCTCGGAGGCGCCCGGCGCTCTCCGTCCGCGGCGCCTTTTGCCCGCGGCAGTCCAAACCCGGAGCGCCCCGCGCGTCCGGCGCTTCAGGCTGCCCAAACACCAGCCCATCAGTCAGGCCTCCCTTCCCCATTCTTAGGGGAGGGGTCGGGGGTGGGGGTCGGCAAGCACCGGAGCAGGAGCCTCATCCGAGGCCTGCGAGCCATCACGGTGAGCCTGTCGAACCCCAGTGAGCCAAAGACAGCAACCTCCCCTGCCCGCGGGCGTTCCCACTCCCCAAAGGAGCCCATCATGGCACACGAAGAAAACCACAAATCCGAGGCCGAATATGAAGATCGCGCCTGGGAGCTGATCGACAAGATCAAGGTCGCGCTGTTCACCACCTGGAACGGCGACAAGCAGGACCAGTGGCCGCTCACCGCCAACGCCGACCGCGACGCCGGCGCCATCCACTTCCTCGTCTCGGCCAGCTCGGGCCGCTACACCCACCTCGGCGACTATCCCGCCGTCACCCTCGGCTTTGCCGACAATGGCGGCAGCAAATATCTCGTCGTCAACGGCCGCGCCTCGCTCAACGACAACCGCGCCAAGATCAAGGCGCTGTGGTCGCCCTTCGCCAAGGCCTGGTGGGACTCGGCCGACGATCCGGACATCCGCCTCCTCACCGTCCACCCCGATCGCGCCGAGATCTGGGACGCCGGCAACAAGCTCGTCGCCATCGCCGTGATGCTCGGCGCCGCCGTCACCGGCGCGAAGCCCGCCGTCGGCGACCACGGCACGGCGAGGATGTGATCATGCACCACAAACCTTCCCCTCTCCCGCCCGCGGGAGAGGGTGGCCCGCCCGCGGCGCGTCAGCGCGCAACGCAACAAGCGCGCCGGGTGAGGGCCTGATGTCCCGCCCCGAATCCGAGCACGTCACCGCCCTCCGCGCCTTCCGCGACAGGCTTGTGGAGGCGCGGCGCGCCACGTCGCGCCTTGATGTCGATAGCGCCATCCGCCGCTTCATCGAGATCGAGACGGCCATCGGCCTCGTCGACAAGGCGATCGAGAACGAGATGGACCTGACGCCCCTGCCCGGCATCGACGATCCGACCAACCCCCCGCCGTTTCCGGACTCGGATAAAGGCCCGCCGCTGATCGAGACGATTTGAGCGTCACGCCCGCCGCGGGTTGCGCTAGGATCGGCCAACAGGAGTTGCCACCATGACCGTCTCCAGGTTCACCCTCGCCGCCGTCGCTCTGCTGGCGCTGGCCGTTCCGGCCACCGCCGCCGGCAGCCGCCCCACCGCCTATCCAATCGATCCGCTGCCCGTTTACAACCAGCCCTGGGGGCCGTTCCGCACGCTGCTCTTCACCCTCGCCGGCCGCGAGCGCGTCTATGTCCTCTCCTGCACCTACGAATCCCGCGCCTGCCAGATCCAGACGCTCGACGGCAAGCATAAGGGCTGGGTCGACGGTTCCTACCTGGTCGGGTCCGGCGCCAAGAATGCCGTTACACCGATGGATTTTGGCTTCCCGCCGATCCCGCCGGGCTTCCTCCACCCCCATCCGTGAGGTCTTGAGCTTCCGCCGGCTTGGCATTATCTAGCGCCCAGCAACCGGGAGCCCCCATGGCCGACGACAAGGACAGCGCCAAGAAGCCGTCGAACCTGCCGATGACGCTTGTCGTCACCGGCATGGGCCTGTTCTCCATCGAGCAATTCGGGCTGGGCAAGCTCGGCGGCCCGAACTCGGGCATTCACATCGACGGCACGATCCTGTCGATCCTGGTGCTCGCCCCCATCGCCCTGGTCGTCGCCGGCGCGGTCATGTTCATGATGCGCCGTATGCGGCGGCGGTGACGCTACTCGACCCGCAACCGCTCGATATCGATGCCCTTGGCGAGCAATGGCGCCTTGATCTGCCGGCCGACGAATTCGTTGATGCCGTAGAGCACCAGCGCCGCCACCACCAGCGCCACGCCAAAGCCGCGAAAGCCCTCCTCGGTCGCCACCAGGATCGCCCCGATCAGCGCAATCACCACGCCGCCGAACAGCAGATACAGCTGCCGATCATGCTGCACCTTGAGGTTGTGCGCGCTCGACAGCAGCAAATCCCTGAGCTCTGTGTCACTCATGGCGCTGAGTTCGGCATTGCTGCGCTCGCGCCGGATCGTCTCGATATAGGCGTCGACGCGCCGCTCGGTCATCGCCTGGGTATCAGCGACGCGCCGCGCGCGGGTGAAATAGCTGACCGTGACGCCGACGAGCAGCAGAAGCAGGCCAAGTTCCACCAGTGTCGGCATCGTCCGAACCCCTCTCGGCTGAGCAGCGAGACATACGTGCCCATGCCAGCGATCTCTTTCAAGAGCGGCAGCCGTGGAGCCGGACGATGAATGCGCCGTTGCTCGCCTGGGCGAAGCTGTTCCTGCGCCTGGGGCTGGTGCTGCTGGCCGTCGGCATCCTGCCGCTTCTGGTCCAGCAGTTCGTGTTGCCTCAGATCAGCCCGATCGTGCCGGTGCTGCTAAGCGTGATGGTGGCGCCGCTGGGCGCTATCGTCACCGTCGTCGCCGTCATTCTTTTCCTGGCAGCGCTGGTTCGGCGGCGGCGGGGATCTTCCTGATCCGCTCGCGCGCCATCACCACCAGACCAGCGCCGACGATCACCGCCGCGCCGAGCAGCGACACCGGATCGATCAGATGGCTGAAGAACATGAGGCTGAACACGATGCTCCACGGCAGCGAGAGATAGTTGAACGGCTGCAGCACGCTCGCCGGCGCCATGCCGAGCGCGACGATCATCATCCCGTGCGCGACGACGCCCGTCACCATGATGTAGCCGACGCCGAGCGCGTCGGGCAGGTCGAGCGGCTGCCAGAAGAACATGCCCACCGCCGTGCCCAGCACGAGGCCGACGACGCCGACGTAGAACATGCTCGTCGTCGCCGTATCCGAGGCCGACACCTTGCGCGTCAGTACGATGTAGAACGCGTAGCAGGCGCCAGAGCCGATCGCCGCCAGTGTGCCCCAGTCAAGCGGCACGCCACCCGGCCGGACGATCACGAGCGCGCCGAGGAACCCTACAACAACCGCACTGATGCGGAAGATGCCGACCCGCTCACCCAGCAGCGGCACCGCCGCGAGCGTCACGATCAGCGGATAGACAAGCGTGATCGCCTGCAGCTCGGGCAATTGCACCGTCCTCAGCGCGATCACGAACATCCAGATGTCGGCAAGCAGCAGAACGCCCCGTAGCACCTGCAGCACCGGATGCGCCGTCTGCGCGACGCTGCGCAACGAGCCTTTGCGCAACCCCAGAAACAAGGCGAACGCCGCAAAGGCCCAGAATCGCATCATCGTGGTCTGGAAAGGCGAGATCGTCTGCACCAGGAACTTGCTGGTCGCGTCCTGCGTCGAGAAGATGAAGATCGCGACGAGCGCAAGAAGGATGCCCCGGCCGGCATTTTCGTGGCCAACAGGGCTGGCGGAATCAGTCATCGAGAGGCCCAGCGGCGCAGCTATTGCGCCGGCCAACGGCTAGACCCTTCCGGGCGAGCGGGCGAGTCCTTATCTTGGCGCAACCCATGAGCGCGTCCCCGAATCATATCCGCGCAGCCCTCGTCACCGGTGCCGCCGGCCGTATCGGTGCGGCCATCGCCAAAGCCCTGGCGGCGTCGGGCTGGTCGGTCATCGTCCACTGCCGCTCCTCAGCCGAGAATGCCGAGCGAACGGTGGCGCAAATTCGGGCGGCTGGTGGCAAAGCCGCCGCCGTCGGAGCCGACCTCGCCGATCGTCCCCAGCGCGCCGCCCTTATTGCCAAGGCTGCAGCCCCCTTCGGCCCGCTCTGCCTGCTGGTCAACAACGCCTCTCTGTTCACCCCGGACTCCGCGGTCGACATCGATGAAGCCGGCTGGGACGCGCATTTTGCCGTCCATGTCGAGGCGCCGGCGTTCCTGTCGCGCGATTTCGCCGCCCAGCTCCCGGAGGGCACCCCGGGCAACATCATCAACATCATCGACGCCCGCGTCCTTGATCTGAGCCCGGCTTATTTCAGCTACACGCTGAGCAAATCCGCGCTGTGGACAATGACCCAGACCCTCGCCCAGTCGTTCGCGCCGCGTATCCGCGTCAACGCCGTCGGCCCCGGCCCGACCCTGCCGTCCGCCGGCATGAGCGCCGAAGCCTATCAGCGTCGCCAGCAGCAGCTGCCTCTCGGCCGCGGTGCGAACCCCGATGAGATCGCGGCCGGTGTCCTCGCTATCCTCAGCCTCGAGAGCATGACCGGGCAGATGCTCGCACTCGATGGCGGCGAACATCTCGAATGGCCGCCACGCCGTGGCCCGACGCCGAGGACATCGGCGAAATGACCGAGTCCGTCGAGGCCGGCGCGGAGATCATCCGCGCCTTCGTCAAAACACTGCCCTCGTCCCCCGGCGTCTATCGCATGATCGATGCGGCCGGCGAAGTCATGTACGTCGGCAAGGCCAGAAGTCTGAAGGCACGGGTCACCAACTACACGCGACCCGAAGGCCTCGAGGTCCGCCTGCAGCGGATGATCGCCGCCACCCGCACCATGGAGTTCGTGCGCACCGAGACCGAGGCGGAAGCGCTGCTGCTCGAAGCCAATCTCATCAAGCGGCTAAAACCGCGTTTCAATGTCCTGCTGCGCGACGACAAGAGCTTCCCCTACATCCTCATCGCCACCGAGCACGAAGCCCCCGAGCTGATGAAGCATCGCGGCATCCGTCGCAAGCGCGGCGACTATTACGGCCCCTTCGCCTCCGCTCTCGCCGTCAAGCGCACGATCACCTCGCTGCAGAAGGCCTTCCTCCTACGCACCTGCACCGACAGCTTCTACAAGGCCCGCACCCGGCCCTGCATGCTGCATCAGATCAAGCGCTGCTCCGCGCCCTGCACCGGCGAGATTTCCATCGAGGCCTATGGTGAGCTCGTCGGCGAAGCCCGCCAGTTCCTGAGCGGCAAATCGAAATCCGTGCAGGATCGCCTGCAGCACGAAATGAACGAGGCGGCCACTTCGCTCGATTTCGAGCGCGCCGCGCTACTGCGCGACCGGCTGTCGGCGCTCGCCCTCGTCCAGAGCCAGGGAGACGTCGTCGCCCGCAGCGTCGAGGAAGCCGACGTCTTCGCCATCGCCCACGATGCCGGCCAGTTCTGCGTGCAGGTCTTCTTCTTCCGCGCCCATCAGAACTGGGGCAACTACGCCTACCGTCCCAAGGCGGACCCCACCCTCACGGACACTGAAGTGCTCGAGGCCTTCATGGGCCAGTTCTACGAGGATCGCACGCCGCCCAAGCTGGTGCTGCTGAGCCACGAGCCTTCCGACCGCGCCGTGCTCGAAGAAGCGCTGACCTCGCGGCTGGGCGCGCGCGTCTACGTCGAGGTGCCGCAGCGCGGCGAGAAGCGCGACCTCGTCAATCATGCGCTCAACAATGCGCGCGAGGCACTCGGGCGTCAGCTCGCCGAAGGCGCGACACAGAAATCTCTGCTCGAAGGCGTCGCCGAACTGTTCAATCTCGAAGAGCCGCCGCGGCGCATCGAGATCTACGACAACTCACACATCTCGGGCACCAACGCCGTCGGCGCGATGGTGGTCGCCGGCGAGGAAGGCTTCAGCAAGAAGCACTACCGCACCTTCAATATCCGCTCGACCGAGATCACCCCTGGCGACGATTTCGGCATGATGCGCGAAGTCCTGACCCGCCGCTTCTCGCGCCTCGCCAGCGAAAGCACGCCCGAAGCGGAAGACCAAGCCACCGGCATGCCCGACTGGCCTGACGTCGTCTTCATCGACGGCGGCGCCGGCCAGCTCAACGCTGTGCGCGAGGTCATCGCCGGCCTCGATCTGCCGCGCGAAGTCACCTTCATCGGCATTGCCAAGGGCGAAGAGCGCGACGCCGGCCGCGAGAAGTTCTTCATGGAGGGCCGCGAGCCCTTCATGCTGCCGCACCGCGACCCCGTGCTCTACTACGTGCAGCGCCTGCGCGACGAAGCCCACCGTTTCGCCATCGGCACGCACCGCGCCCGGCGCAAGAAGGACATCATCAAGAACCCACTCGACGAGATCGAAGGCATCGGCCCTGCCCGCAAACGCGCGCTGCTGCAGCATTTCGGCTCGGCCAAGGCCGTCGGGCGCGCCTCCCTCGCCGACCTCGCTGCGATCCCGGGCATCTCGAGCGCGATGGCGCAGCTCGTCTACGACCACTTCAACCGCAACTGAGGGCTGCTCAGCCGACGAGCCCGAGGACAATCCCGGCAGCACCGAGCAGCAGCACGACCGCCCAGGGCGGTGCGCGAAACCCGACCAGTGCGATGAACCCCGCTGCGGCCACCGCGAAGTCGCGTGGCCCCTGCACGGCGCTCGTCCATACCGGATCGTAGAGCGCCGCCGCGAGGATGCCGACGACGCCCGCGTTGACGCCGCACATCGCCGCGCGCGCCGCTCCGTACCGGCGCAGGCCGTCCCAGAGCGGCAACACCCCGACGACGAGCAGAAGTCCGGGGAGGAAGATCGCGACCAGCGCCAGCGCCGCGCCTGGAACACCGTTCGGCTGCAGGTTGATGATCGTGCCCAGATAGGCGGAAAAGCTGAACAGCGGTCCCGGCACCGCCTGCGCCGCGCCGTAACCGGTGACGAACGCGTCGGGCGTCACCCAGCCGGGATCGACCACGGCGGCTCTCAGCAGCGGCAGCACCACGTGTCCGCCTCCGAAGACGAGCGCGCCGGACCGATAGAACGCGTTGAACGCCATAAGCGCGCTGGATCGCGTGACTGTCGCGACCCACGGCAGCCCGATGAGCAACACGGCGTAAGCCCCGAGCGCCAGAAATCCGGCCGATCGGTGGATCCGGGTGGGTAGATGGCTATCCGGCGCAGCCTCGCCGTCGCGACAGAGAACCAGGCCGGCGAGCCCCGCCGCGACAATCGCGAGGCCTTGCCCGAGGCCACCTGCGACGAGCGTCGCAACGACCAGCGCAAGCAGCGCAATTCCCGCACGCCGCGCGTCGGGGGTCAGCGAGCGGGCCATCCCCAGGACAGCCTGCGCCACGACAGCGACGGCAACGAGCTTGAGGCCGTGGATCAGGCCCGACATCAGCGGACCCTGGAGCGACGCGGCGCCGAACGCGAAGATGACCATGAGGATCGCGGACGGAAGGGTGAAGGCCAGCCACGCTGCAAGTGCGCCGAGGGGCCCCGCGCGCATCAGGCCGAGGGCAAAGCCGACCTGACTCGACGCCGGACCGGGAAGGAACTGGCAGAGCGCCACGAGGTCGGCATACGTCGCCTCGTTCACCCAGCGGCGGCGATTGACGAGTTCCGCTCTGAAATAGCCCAGATGCGCGATCGGCCCGCCAAACGAGGTGAGACCGAGCTTGAGGAAAGCGGCGAACACCTCGCCGGCTGAGCCCTTTGCAGGGACGACAGCCCCCTCGGTTTCGCTGGACGAAGACTGGACGATCACGAGTCACCCGCTTATTGCGCGAGCGACCCTAGATCGTCGAACGAGCACAGCCAATCGCTACGTGTCGTAAGGTCCGGGCTACTCCGCCGCCACCGTCTCAGCCACAATCGGCGCGCGCTTGGCCGCGCCGAACCACGAGGCGAGTGCCGCCGCCAGGTAGAGCACCAGCGAGATCGTGAAGGCGATCTTGATGCCCACCATGAACGGCCCGCTCAGCAGTTGCGGAAAGAACTCCGGTCCGGTGATCGTCGCCTGCTGCGCCTGCGTCAGTGCTTGAAGCGCATCTGGCGGGATCAACTGGCCCATCGGGTTGTAGCCGAGAAATGCCGCGAACAAGCTCGCGACGGGCGGCTCCCCGGCAACCTGCGCCGCGATCTGTTGCGGCAGTCCTTGTGCAACGAGATGCGCTTCCATCGCCTGCGGCAACGCCAGCGACAGCCCGACGATCATCAGCGTGAAGAACACGCCGATCGACAGCACCTGGCCGGCATTCATCGCCGTCGCACGGATGCCGGACGCCTGCCCGCGCTCGCTGGCTGGAACGGCGTTCATCGTCTGTGTCGCGTTCGGCGCCGAGAACAGACCGGAGCCGGCACCATTGAGGAACAGCAGGCCCGCAAACACCCAATAGTCGAAATCGGCGTTGAGCATCATCAGGCCGAGGAAGGTCACTGCCCCCAGCGCCATGCCACCCGCCGCGAACAGCCTCGGACCGTAGCGGTCGCTGAGCATACCTGAGATGGGTCCGACGAGAAGAATGCCCGCCGTCAGAGGCAGCATGAAGATGCCGGCCCACAGCGGCGTCGATTCGAACGAGTAGCCGTGCAGCGGCAGCCAGATGCCCTGCAGCCAGACGATCAGCATGAACTGCAGTCCGCCGCGGCCGGTCGACGCCAGCAGCGTCGACAGCGCCCCGGAGGAAAACGCCCACACCCGAAACAGCCTCAGGTCGAGCATCGGTGCAGCCACCCGCGTCTCGATCCACAGGAACACCAGCAGCATCGCAAGGCCGGCGAACAGCTCACCGAGCACCTTTGGGCTGCCCCACGCCATCAGGTCATGGCCATAGGGCTGGATGCCATCATTGATGCCGACCAGCACGAGGATCAGCCCGACGGCGAAGGTGATGTTGCCCCACCAGTCGAGCTTGCCGTGCCTGCGCTCGAGCCCGACGTCCTTGAGGCTGAGATACGCCCAGATCGTTCCGGCAATGCCGATCGGAACGTTGATCCAGAAGATCAAGTGCCAGTTCCAGTCCGCGAGCAGCCCGCCGAGCACCAGCCCGAGGAACTGCCCGGCGATCGCCGCCATGATGTTGATGCCGAGCGCCAGCCCGCGCTGCTTGGGCGGAAACACGTCGATCAAAATCGCCGTCGACGTCGCCGTCAGCATCGCGCCACCGATGCCCTGCACCACGCGCATGCCGACGAGGAACCAGGCAGCGCTGTCGCCGCTCGGCATGAAGCTCAAAACGATCGAGGCGAGTGTGAAGAGCAGAAAGCCGAGATTGTAGATCCGCGCCCGCCCGAACATGTCGCCGAGCCGCCCGAAGCTGACCACCAGCACCGAGGTCACCACCATGTAGCCCATGATGGTCCACAGCAGCACGTTGGTGTTGCCCGGATCGAGCGGCTTGAGGCCGATACCGCGGAAGATTGCGGGCAGGCTGATCAGCACGATCGACGCGTTGATGGTGGCGGCCAGCATGCCGAGCGTCGTGTTGCTCAGCACCAGCCATTTGTGATTCTTCATTTCGGTGGGCATAACAGGCGAATCCAGCGGTCGACCGACAGTTCCGGGCGCAGTTGATATACTTAGGATACTAACTATTGGCAACCGATGAAGACGCATACCTGCTGCGCGACATGACGCGCGACCTGCTGCTGGCGGGCCGGCTGTGGCGCAAGATTGCCCGGCAGGTGGCGGCCCGGCACGGCGTGTCGGAAGCTGCCTCCTCCCCCCTGATCTGGATCGAACGGCTGGGCGAGAGCGTCCGCCAGAATGCGCTCGCCGAAGCCATCGGTATCGAAGGCGCGTCGCTCGTGCGCCTGATGGACGAGCTCGAAACCGCGGGGCTCATCAGCCGCGCCACCGATCCGTCGGATCGGCGCGCGAATGCCGTCAAGCTCACCGAGCGCGGCGTGGCTGTGGTCAAGGAAGTCAACGACGCGCTCACGGCGCTGCGGCTGGATGTGTTCCGGGATGTACCGGCAAAGGACATCCGGGCCGCGATGAAAGTGTTCGACGCCATCAAGGCCGCCAGCAGCCAATAGACAAGCGGGCCGTCCGCGGCTACAACCCCGCCCATGAACCTCGTGCGCGCCAGCTTCAGCTATTGGTATTTTACCACCCGATGCCCGCTGGCAGCCGGAGGGATGCGTTCGATCTGACACACCGAACCTGAGTTTCCCGACAAGCCGCCAGCGACTGGCGGCTTTTTTGTCGCCGGTCCCCATTCTCCGAGAGGACCAGATGCTCAAATCGACCGACGACCTTCGTATCCGTGACATCAAGGAGTTGCGCACCCCCGCCGAGGTGATGCGCGAATTCCCGCGCACCGACGCCGCGACCCGCACCGTGCTGTCGGCGCGTCACGCCCTCCACAGCATTCTCCACGGTGCGGACGACCGGCTGATCGTCGTTGTCGGCCCCTGCTCCATCCACGATCCGGCCGCAGCGCTCGTCTACGCTCGCCGCCTCCTCGCGGTGCGTGAGCGCCTTGCCGACCGTCTCGAAATCGTGATGCGTGTCTATTTCGAGAAGCCGCGCACCACCGTCGGCTGGAAAGGTCTGATCAACGATCCGCGGCTCGACGGCAGCTTCCGCATCGACGAGGGTCTCGGCATCGCCCGCTCACTGCTGCGCGACATCGCCGACATCGGCCTGCCCGCCGGCTGCGAGTTCCTCGACATGACGACGCCGCAATTTGTCGCCGACCTTGTCTCCTGGGGCGCCATCGGCGCGCGCACCACCGAGAGCCAGGTGCACCGCGAGCTCGCCTCGGGGCTGAGTTGCCCCGTCGGCTTCAAGAACGGCACCGACGGCAACGTGCGGATCGCGCTCGACGCGGTGAAGTCCGCGAGCCAGCCGCACCATTTCCTCGCCGTTACCAAGGATGGCCGCTCGGCCATCGCCTCGACCACCGGCAACGACGACTGCCACATTATCCTGCGTGGCGGAAAATCGCCAAACTACGACGCTGCGAGCGTTGAGGCCGCCTGCGCCGAATCCATCAAATCCGGCACCGCTCCCGCCGTGATGATCGACGCGAGCCACGCCAATTCCTCCAAGAATCCCGAGAACCAACCGGCCGTCCTCGCCGATGTCGGCGCCCAGCTCGCGGCAGGAGACCGTCGCATTGTCGGCGTCATGATCGAGAGCAACCTCGTCGCTGGTCGGCAGGATCTGGTCGCCGGCAAGCCCCTGACCTATGGCCAGTCGATTACCGATGGCTGCATCGGCTGGGACACCACGGTCGAGGTGCTCGAGCGGCTCGCGGAGGCCGTCGGTCAACGGAGGAGCACGGCTGCGCAGGTCGCCTAGCTCAGGTAAGTCGTCGGCGCCTGACCACCCACCAGCTGTCATCAATGGGAAGGAGTGACATCAGAGCCGCACGGCCTTCCCCCCGGCACCTCCCTCGCCTATCTTCATTCGATGGCCACGCTTCCCGCTCCGCTCCGCCAGCTGCCCAACCAACTCACCATCGCGCGCATCGTCGCGGTGCCTGTCCTCTGTCTGTTCATCGCCATGGGAGATGGCTGGCTGCGCTGGCTGGCGCTCGTGATCTACGTCGCCGCCGCGGTGACCGACTGGCTCGACGGCTTCCTCGCGCGCCGGATGAACATGCAGTCCGACCTCGGACGGATGCTTGACCCGATTGCCGACAAGCTGCTCGTCGGCTGCCTCATCGTCACCTTCGCCTTCACCCACGATTTCTGGGGCCTCGACCTGGTGCCGGCCATCGCCATCCTGATGCGCGAAATTTTCATCGCCGGCCTGCGCGAATTCATGGGCAAGCGCGATGTATCGGTCCCGGTGACGTTCCTCGCCAAATGGAAGACCACGGCGCAGCTCGTCGCCTTCTTCTTTGTGATCCTCGGCGGCCTGCTGCCCGGCTTCAACGTCATCGCCGACCTGCTGCTCTGGATCGCCGCGGCGATGACCGTGTGGACCGGCTGGCAATATCTGAGATCGGTCTGGCCGTATTTCGCGGCCCCCACCCCATGAAGGTCTTGTATTTCGCGAGCCTGCGCGAGCGGCTCGGCCGCGGCGAGGAAGAGGTCTCGCCGCCCGCAACCGTCCGCACCGTCGCCGATCTCATCGCCTGGCTGCGCAGCCGCGATGAGGCTTCCGACCTTGCGATGGCTCGGCCCGAAATCATCGGCGCTGCGATCGATGCAAAAAAGGTCGTGCACACCGCGACCATCGCCGGAGCGAACGTGGTCGCCCTTTTCCCGCCCATGACGGGGGGCTGAGTGGCCATCCGGGTGCAGACCGAGCCGTTCGATCCGGGCATCGAAACCAACGCATTTCTCGAAGCCTCGGCCGGCGCGGGCGCCGCAGTCACCTTTACCGGGCTCGTCCGCTCCGACCCCGCCAACGCGGTGACCACGCTGACCCTCGAGTGCTATCCGGAGCTGGCGTTCAGCCAGATCGGCGCCCTCGAGGCCGACGCCATCGCGCGCTTCGGACTCATCCGGGCGACGGTCATCCATCGCTACGGCCTCCTGCGGGCCGGCGAGGCGATCGTCCAGGTCATGACCCTTGCGCCGCATCGTGCCGCTGCCTTCGCCGCCGCCGAGTTCCTGATGGACTATCTCAAGACGGACGCGCCGTTCTGGAAGAAGGAGTCCGGGCCGCACGGCGAGCATTGGGTGGAACACGAGTCTAGAGACGCTGCCGCCAAGGCACGGTGGTCCTGAACCAACGACGAGACCGTCCAAACTCCCGGTCAGACTCCGCCGTGCTCAGTATCCCGCGGCGCGGAACAGGCCCAGCGTCCGCATGGTCCGCGCTTGCGATCTCTCATAGGGCTGCTCTTCCGCTTCGCATGCCCGGGACATCTGCTGAAGCGCCCCGTTCAGCTTCGCTGAGAGTTCCCAACATGACGGCGCCGACGTTGCACGCTCGCGCGCCACGAAGTTCTGCGCGCAGCCAACGTAGGTCGCGCGGTGATGATACTCGTGAGTCCGGGCGAACGATAGAAAACTGTTCCACAATGGCCGCGTGCGCGGTGTCATCTGACCAACATCAGCAACCGGCAGGGTCAGCCGTAACTCAATACTCACATCTAGGCTCGCCACGCGGCACATCCCGCCCGCTTCGTGTGTCGTCAGCGACAGCGAGTAGTTCGGGCGCATGTTAGCGTAGGCGCGGCCACTATCGCCCTCGAAGGCGTGGTCGTTCATGTAGTTGACGATCTCGCGCGCCGTACGGCCGAACACATCGAAATCGTGCTGATCGATCGAAGTCGTGACGCCTCCGCTGGCGGCTGCGCAAAGGCCAAGCGCCATCGCGCTGGCACAAGCCAGACGAAGCAATGAGTTGACGCTCCTCATTGACCCGGTCGGCACCTCGCGAACCTCGAAACGCGGTCGCCTCAACGCCAGCTTGGGGGATTGGCTGTGCTCAGCGCAAGTGCGGCCGGAACACACGTCGATCACAAACGAAACCCCGCCAGTCGGCGGGGTCTCAAAGAGCTGCGATAACGAGAACACCCTACTCGGCGGCGACCTTCTTGGGCGTCACGGCTTCATTGAACGCATGCATCAGCGTCTCGCACGCCTTGGCCGGCTTGAACGCATACTCGCCCACCAGCGACACCGGCGTAATCTCCGCCGCCGTGCCCGTCAGGAAGCACTCGTCGAAATTGGCGAGCTCTTCCGGCTTCATGTGCCGCTCGGTCACCTTGTAGCCATTGGCCTTGGCGAGCCCGATCACCGTCTGCCGGGTGATCCCGTTGAGGAAGCAGTCGGGCAGCGGCGTCACGATCTCGTCGCCCTTGACGAAGAACACGTTGGCGCCTGTCGCTTCGGCCACGTAGCCACGGTAGTCGAGCATCAGCGCATCGGCGAAGCCATTGGCCACCGCCGCGTCCTTGCTCAGCGTGCAGATCATGTAAAGACCGGCAGCCTTTGCGTGCGACGGAATGGTCTCGGGGCTCGGGCGCTTCCATTTGCTCCACTCGAGCCGGATGCCCTTGAGCTTCTCCTCGACCGAGAAGTACGACGGCCACACCCAGCTCGCGATCGCGAGGTGCACCTTGTTGTTGCGGCCGGGAACGCTGAGCTCTTCCGAGCCGCGCCAGGCAACAGCGCGCACATAGGCGTCGGTCAGATTGTTCTTCTCGAGCACCAGCCGCTTGGCCGCCTCGATCTCTTCGGGGCTGAATGGGATCTTGAAATCGAGCATCCCCGCCGAGCGGTTCAGTCGCTCAGTGTGCTCGCGCGATTTGAAAATCTCGCCCCCATACGCCCGCTCGCCCTCGAACACGGTGCTCGCATAGTGCAGGCCGTGCGTGAGCACATGAATCTTTGCCTCTTTCCAGGGTTTGAGTTCGCCATCAAACCAGATCCAGCCATCGCGCTGGTCCATCGGAATCGCCATCGGACCTCTCCAAATCTTCCCTGCCGGCCCTCGCACGGCCGCGTCGCTCTGGCATCGATCCTGCACCCGAGCGCCCAGCCTTGGCAAACCGGGACCGCTTTGGGATAAGGCGCGATACGCTCGCAACGGACCGACAATGGCTCCCGCCAAAATAAATGTCAATAGTGCTGACATAAATCCGGCTGCGGGCGATCCGCAGTCCATGCCGCTCGACGTCATGGGCCTGTTCTATTTCGCTTATCGGGACTTCGTTGGAGACGCAGACACGCTCCTCGCGCATCAGGGCTTCGGCCGCGCCCACCACCGCGTGCTCTACTTCGTCAACCTCAAGCCCGGCATGCCGGTGGCCGATCTCCTCGGCATCCTCAAGATCACTAAGCAGAGCCTCGCGCGTGTGCTGCGTCAGCTCATCGACAATGGCTATGTCGAGCAGAAGACGGGCAACAGCGACCGTCGCCAGCGTCTCCTCTACGCCACCGACAAGGGCCGGCGTTTCTTCGAGGTGCTGTCCGCGACCCAGACCAGCCGCATCGATGCCGCCATCGCCTCGCTGCCTGCGGAGGGCAAGCGCACCTTGCTCAAATTCTTCGTCGGGATGGTCGAGCCCTCCGACCGGTCCCTGCTCGACCGGCTGAAGCTCACCGAAGATCTCTAGAAGCTCGCTCTAGCCGCGGCCGAGCTCTTCCGACCGTCGCCGCGCCGCCGTTACCGCACGATCCATCAGCGCTTCAAGCCCGTCCGGGGCCATCAGCACGCCGAGCGCTGCCGCCGTCGTTCCCTTGGGCGAGGTGACGTTCTCCCGCAGCGTTGAAGCCGGCGTGCTGTCGGCCTCCATCAGCGCCGCGGCCCCCACCACGGTCTTGCGCGCCAGCGCCATGGCCTGCGCGGCGTCGAGGCCCTGCCGCATGCCGGCGACCGCCATCGCCTCGACGAGATAGAACACATAGGCCGGACCCGACCCCGAAAGGGCCGTCACCGCATCGAGCTTTGCCTCCTCCTCGAACCAGACGACTTCGCCGGCCGTGCTCAGCAACAGGTTGGCGATCGCGCGGTCCGCATCGGAAACCTCGAGCGCCACCGCCCCCGAGACGCCGCGGCCGATCTGCGCCGGCGTGTTGGGCATCGCGCGCACCACGCGGTCGGTATCGAGACCCGCGCTCAGCGTCGCCAGCGAAATTCCGGCGGCGATCGACACCACCAGCGTCTGCCGACCGACCGACGGCAGCACCTCGCGCATCACCTGCAGCATGACCTGCGGCTTGACCGCGAGCACCAGCACATGAACGAGCACCCCGTCTACGCTGGTGAGGAGGCGCACGCCGGCGGTCTCGGCAAAGGTCTTGGCCGCATCAGCCGGTGCCGGGTCGACCAGCACGAGCCGGTCGGCGGGTAGCCCTCCAGCGATCCAGCCGCGCGCCAGCGCCAGGCCCATCTTGCCTGCGCCGATCAGGACGACCGGACCGATATCTTCGAAGCTTACCTCTGCCATCCCTGTCCCCTGTCTTGCGACCGGGGCAGCGGCATCAGGCCTCGCCGACGGTCTCGAACAGCACGCTTTCGAGCGCCTCGGCAGCCGATTTACCTGCCCAGACGACGAATTGGAACGCCTGGTAGTAGAGGTCGCAGCTCTCGGTCGCGGAACGCAGCAGCGCTTCGCACTGCTGCGGGCTCACATCGGCGCCGCCGGTGAGAAGGTGCGAATTGCGGAAGAGGATGACGCCCTCGTGGTTCCACATGTCGAAATGGCCAATCCACAGCTGCTCATTCACCTTGGCGATGAGCTGCTTGACCTCGGGCCGGCGATTCTCGGGCACCTTAAGGTCGAAGGCCGAGGCGATATGGAGGCTTTCGAGGTCCTCCATCCAGTTGAACGACACATGGTAGTCGCTCCAGGCGCCACGGACCGAAATGGAGATCTCGTCGGCATCCTGGCGCTCGAAATTCCAGTCATTGAGCGCCGCGATATGCTCGATGATGTCGACGGGGTGGACGGTACGGTCGGGCTCGATCTCAAGGAGGTGGGTCATCTGGTTCCCGCGGGTGAGCGTGGACGAAAAACGCTTTACTTAGAGGAACTTGCCGCACGCGGATCGCCGACGAATCGTGCCTCGCAGTCAACCTAGGCACTGGGCCGAGTCAGGGGAATCCCCCGAGCCTGCCCTCACGGCTTTCTTCTGTGGATGATCGAGCTTGGATTGTTAAGAACGTCTTAACCATGCCGGCGGGGCACAGTGAAATTCGTGTCATAAAGCGACACACGCCGCGCGTGGTCAGGCCGCGAGACGTTCGATCCGGTGATGTGGAAAACTGGCGCCTAGGAGGCCGGCGGTGTCGTCCCCGCCTTCATCGCCGCGACCTCGGCCTTGAGCGCACTCAGTTCCTTGGACTGCCGCTGCACCAGCTCGCGCAGCGCGTCATAGTCCTCGCGCTTGACCAGGTTCATATCCATCACGAAGCGCTCGGCCTGCGCCCGGACCATGCTCTCGACCTCGCGGCGGACCCCGTCGGCCATGCTGGCCGCGTCGTTCATCATCCGGCCGACATTGTCGAACAGCTTGCTGCTGGCCTGCGCCATGATCCTGCTCCTAACGATCGCGTGTTACCCCTATTTAGGGTGGCGCGCCCGGCTTGACCAGTCTGCCGGGCGGCCTACAAGACGCAGCGATCCTTTCATAAGAGCCGCATGCCATTTCCCGACATCAGCCCGGTCGCCTTCGCCTTCGGCCCCTTCTCGGTGCGCTGGTACGCGCTGGGCTACCTCGCCGGCGTGTTCCTCGGCGCCTGGTACGCGACGAGCCTGCTCAATCGCCCAAAACTCTGGGCCAAAGACAAGCCGCCCTTCCCCGCCGCCGCGATCTGGGATTTTGCCTTCTGGGCGGTAATCGGCATCGTGCTCGGCGGCCGCACCGGCTACGTGCTGTTTTACAACCTGCCCTATTACGCGTCCCACCCATTGGAGATCTTCGCGGTGTGGGACGGCGGGATGAGCTTTCATGGCGGGCTGATCGGCATCCTCGTCGCCATGGCGCTGTTTACCCGCAACAAGGGCGGCAACATCCTTTCGAGTTTCGACCTGCTCGGCGCCATCGGCACTATCGGCATCTTTCTTGTCCGCATCGCCAACTTCATCAATGGCGAGCTTTACGGCGCACCTACAGACCTGCCGTGGGCCGTCGTCTTTCCCACCGATCCCGACGGCCTGCCGCGGCACCCGACCCAGCTTTACGAGGCGGGCCTCGAAGGCCTGCTGATGTTCGTGATCGTCTTCATCGGCAGCCGCTGGCTCGGCTGGCTGAAACGCCCTGGCCTTGTCGGCGGGATATTCGGCGTCGGCTACGCGCTGAGCCGTATCCTGGTCGAGTTCTGGCGCCTGCCCGACGCCCAGCTCGGCTATTTGTTCGGGACCAACTGGATCACCATGGGACAGGTGCTGAGTGTGCCTGTGCTCATCGCCGGCCTCGGTTTCATGGGCTACGCCCTGTCGAGGCCACGTGCCTGAGACTCTGAACCTTGGCGACCAGATTGACGCCCAGATCCGGGCGTCGGGACCGATGTCGATCGCCACGTATATGGGCCTCGCGCTGGGCCATCCTCGGCAAGGCTACTACGCGGCCGGACGGCCGATCGGCGCGAGTGGCGACTTCATCACCGCGCCCGAGATCAGCCAGATGTTCGGCGAGCTGATCGGCTTCTTCTTCGTCAATCTCTGGCAGCAGATGGGCCAGCCCAGGAGCTTCACCCTGCTCGAGCTCGGACCGGGACGCGGCACGCTGATGGCCGACGCCCTGCGCGCCGCGGGCAAGGCCGAGGGATTCGAAAACGCCTTGCACCTACAGCTGTTCGAGTCGAACGCTCTTCTGAAGCACGAGCAGGAGACGCGCCTCGCCCGCTACGCGCCCTACTGGGCCAGCGACATCGATGCGGTGAGCGAAGACCCGCTGTTTGTCATCGCCAACGAGTTCTTCGATGCACTACCGATCAAGCAGTTCGTGAAAGCTGCCGACGGCTGGCATGAACGGCTGGTTGGTCTCGCCGATGGCCGCCGCGCCTTCGGCCTGTCGCCGACGCCAATCCCCGCCTCCGCCGCTCCCAAGGAAGTCGCCGACGCCAAGCCCGGCGAAGTGCTCGAGCTCTCGCCTGCGGCGGTGGGGACCATGCAACGCCTCGCGCGCAAGGTCGCCCGGCAAGGTGGCGCGATCCTCGCCATCGACTACGGCTATGCCACGACGCAGACCGGTGAGACCCTGCAGGCGGTGAAGGCCCACACCTTCGCCGACCCGCTCGATGGGCCTGGGGAAACTGACCTGTCCGCGCACGTCAATTTCGCCGCTCTCGGCGAAGCGGCGCGAGCGGCCGGACTCGAGGTCCCAGCTCTCGTCACCCAGGGCGAGTTCCTGCTCCACCTCGGACTCGGCGAGCGCGCGAAGGCCCTGGCCCGTGCCAACCCGGCCGAAGCCGCCAACATCGCGCGCGCCGTGGAGCGCCTGACGGCGCCCTCGCAGATGGGAGTGTTGTTCAAGGTCCTCTGTGCCCATAGTCCCGGCCTCAAACCCGCGGGATTCTGATGAGCGCGCCCTACTCCGTCAGCCAGGTCCTCGACGATCCGTGCCTCCGCCACGCCTTCTATGGTCGCGAGGGCGGGCGCTCGATGGGCGAGCTCGCCTCCAACAACATGTCGATCGGCGTCGGCGACAATCCCGACCTCGTGGTCTCGAACCGCTCGAGCGCCGCCTGGGCAATGGGCCAGCACGGCGTCAAGGACCTGGTCGTCTTGCGGCAGGTCCATTCGACCACGGTGGTCACCATCACCGAACGGCCGGTCCACGGCGTCGCGGTCGAAGGCGATGCCATGGTCACCAATCGTCCCGACTTGCTGCTCGGCATTCTCACGGCCGATTGCGCGCCCGTGCTGCTCGCCGATCCTGGAGCGGGGATCGTCGCAGCCGCGCATGCCGGCTGGAAGGGCGCGGCCGGCGGCATCCTCGCAAAGACCGTCGCCGCGATGGTCGCGCTTGGCGCGCAGCCGCAAAACATCCGCGCCGCGATCGGGCCGACGATCTCGGGCGCCAATTACGAAGTCGGCCCCGAAACTGCCGCGCAGATCATCGCGCTCGATTCCGCAGCACAGACCCATGTCAGCGTGCCCGCGGGCGAGACGCGCGAACACTTCGATATCCCCGGCCTCCTCGCCGAGCAGCTTTTCACCGCTGGGGTCGGCCTTGTGAGCGATCTCCGGCTCTGCACCTATGCCGATCCCGCCCGCTTCTATTCGCACCGCTATGCAACCCACCATGGCACGACCACCGGCCGGCAGATCGCGATCATCGGCCTCGTCTGAGCGACCTGAAAGCGTTCATCTTTCTGTCATTTGTCGCATTGCGCGGGGCAGGAGCGCGGGATAAACAGCCGGCACTTGCTGGCTACAGGGGCGCTCGATGAAACTCGTCACCGGCAACTCGAACCGCGCCCTGGCTGAATCCGTCGCGTCCTACCTCGAGCTCTCGCTCACAGAGTGCACGGTCAAGCGCTTCGCCGACAAGGAAATCTACGTCGAAGTCCATGAGAATGTGCGCGGCGAGGACGTCTTCGTCCTGCAGTCGACCTCGTTTCCCGCCAACGACAATCTGATGGAATTGCTGCTGATGATCGACGCGCTGCGCCGCTCCTCGGCGCGCCGCATCACCGCGGTCGTCCCCTATTTCGGTTACGCCCGGCAGGACCGCAAAACGTCGCCGCGCACGGCGATCTCGGCCAAGCTTGTTGCCAACCTGATCACGGAAGCCGGCGCCAACCGGGTGGTGACGCTCGACCTGCACTCGGCACAGATCCAAGGCTTCTTCGATATCCCGACCGACAATTTGTTTTCCGCGCCCGTCTTCACCGACGACATCCTGAAGCACTACCCTGGCAAGACCCGGCTGGTGGTGTCGCCCGACGCGGGCGGCGTCGCGCGGGCCCGCAATCTCGCACAGCGGATCGGCGCCGACCTCGCGATCGTCGACAAACGCCGCCCCAGCGCCGGCGTCTCCGAGGTCATGAACATCATCGGCGACGTCAACGGCGCAAGCTGCATTCTCATTGACGACATCATCGATTCCGGCGGCACTCTGGTGAACGCCGCGGCGGCGCTGCTCAAAGCCGGAGCAAAATCGGTCTCCGCCTATGTGACGCACGGCGTCTTGTCGGAATCCGCTCCCGAGCGAATTGCGACGAGCGCCCTCAAGGAGCTGGTTATCTCGGACTCGATCGAGGCACGCCCGGAAGTCCTCGCCGTCAAGAACATCCGCCGGATCTCTATCGCGCCGTTGCTCGGCGAGGCGATCGCTCGGACCGCCAGCGAGCAGAGTGTCTCGAGCCTCTTCGACTGATGCGGCTGAGCCTCGCGACGCTGATCGTCCCCGACTACGACAGCGCAATCGACTTCTACGTCCGGCGCCTGGGCTTTGTGCTCGTCGAGGATACGCCGCTCGGTGATGGCAAGCGCTGGGTCGTGGTCCGCCCCGGCGCCGTCGGCTCTGGGCTCTTGCTCGCGCAGGCTGCCGATGCGCAGCAGACCGCCGCCATCGGTAACCAGGCCGGCGGCCGTGTCGCCTTCTTCCTCGAGACCGAGGACATCACGGCCGACCATGCGCAGTTCACCGCGAACGGGGTGCACTTCCTCGAGGCGATCCGCCACGAGTCCTATGGCGAGGTTGCCGTCTTCGAAGACGCCTTCGGCAACCGCTGGGACCTGATCCAGCCCCGGCGCCAAGCCAAATAATTCTCCGCCGGCTGTCGAAATCGCGCGCCGCCGGGCGACATTATCCTCAGAGGTTGATGCCCAACGAGAGGACCTGCCATGCCCCAGTTCATGCTGTTGCTTTACGCAGAGGAGAAGGTCGGGCTCGCTATGCCCAAGGCCCAGATGGCCGCGTGGATGGACAAAATGCACGCTTATGCCGAGGCGCTGGAGAAGGCCGGCGCTCACGTCTCGCACGGCGCTCTGGGCGCGACGAACGATGCCACGACCGTCAACCTGGACAGCGGCCAGATGCGCGTCCACGCCGGCCCGTTCGCCGAAACCCAGGAGCAGCTCGGCGGCTACTATCTGATCAAGGCCCGCGACATGGCCGAGGCGCAGAAATGGGCGGCCCAGTGCCCGGCGGCGATCTGGGGGCATATCGAAATCCGCCAGATCCAGGACGCGTGAACGCTGCGCCTGCCAGTTTGTAGAACCGGGCGAAAGCCTCGCGTCATTGCCGCAGCCGGGGCATGGTGTCCCGGACCCGACGGAGAATGACCATGCAGTACATGTTGCTCATCATCGGCGATGAATCCCGCCTCAACCAGACGCAGGACACGCCGATCAGCCCAGCGATCAAGGCCTATGTGGACGCGCTCAACAAGGCCGGCGCCTGGGTTGGCGGCGAGCGTCTCCGCCCATCGCGTGCCACCCGGCGGGTGATGGTCCGCGAGGGCAAGACCCGCATCATCGACGGCCCTTATGCCGATACCCGCGAACAGCTCGGCGGCTATTTCCTGATCGAGGCGCCCAACGACGAAGCTGCCCTCGATTGGGCGGCCAAGTGCCCCGCAGCCGAGTACAGCACTATCGAGGTGCGGCCGGTCGTGCCCACGCCGCGAACCTGATTTTCAGGACGCAGTCGAAATCGGTCGGACCAGCCCGTCATTGCTGCAACGGGGCCGCCGGTCCCGTCCTAAGAAACGGAGACAACGATGCGCTACATGATGCTGATCCACCACGACGAAAAAGCCATGGCCGCCGCCGACCAGAAGGCCCTTTGGGGCGACTACGCCGCCTTCAATGAGGCCCTGAACAAGGCCGAGGGCAGTAGCGGCGGCGAGCGCCTTCAGCCCTCGTCGGCTGCTACCACCGTTCGCCAGCACGACGGCAAGGCCGACGTCCTCGATGGCCCCTACGCCGACACCAAGGAGCAGTTCGCCGGCTATTTCTTCGTCACCGCCGCCGACATCGACGAGGCCATCTCCTGGGCCAAACGCTGCCCTTCGAGCCGGTTCGGCTCGATCGAAATCCGACCGGTCTTCGAGCAGGCAGGCGGCGGCAAGTGACGGCTGGTGACGAGGCCGCCAAGACCGCCGAGCGCGTCGCTCGCGACAGCTATGGCCGCCTCGTCGCCTTCCTCGCCGCGCGGACGCGCGATCTGGCTGGCGCCGAAGACGCCCTGGGCGAGGCCTTTGCCACAGCGCTCTCGACTTGGCCGCGCGACGGCGTGCCGGACAACCCCGACGCCTGGCTGCTCACCGTCGCGCGCCGGCGGCAAACCGATGCGCTTCGCCGGCGCAAGACGCGCACGCAAGGGGAGGAGCATTTGACCCTCATTGCCGACGAACTCGATGCCGCCGCCCGGGAGGGTGATGCCGTGCCGGACCGGCGCCTTGCACTCATGTTCGCCTGCGCCCATCCCGCGATCAACAAAGGCATGCGCGCGCCGCTCATTCTGCAGACCATCCTCGGGCTCAGTGCCGAGGAGATCGCGGCGGCCTTCCTCATCCCGCCCGCGACGATGGGCCAGCGGCTGGTCCGCGCCAAAACCCGCATCCGCGATGCCGGCATCCCGTTCGGGATGCCGGACAAAGAGGAGCTCGCCGAACGCATCGATGCCGTCCTCGACGCGATCTATGCCGCCTACGCCAAGGGCTGGAATGAGATCGGGGAAACAGGCGTCCCGGAGATCGCCGACGAAGCGATCTGGCTCGGCCGGCTGGTGGTCTCGCTGATGCCGGAGGCGCCTGAGGCCAAGGGTATGCTCGCACTGATGCTCTATGCGGAGTCGCGGCGAGGCGCCCGTCGCGCCGTCGATGGCGCTTATGTTCCGCTGGAGCAGCAGGACACAACGCTCTGGGACGATTCGCAGATCGCCCTCGCCGAGCGACTTCTGCACGACGCCAACGCCGCCGGCCCCTCCGGCCGCTACCAGCTTGAGGCTGCGATCCAGTCCGCCCACGTCGCCCGGCGTCGCAGCGGACTTGCGACCTGGCCGGCGATCGTCTCGCTCTATGATCACCTGCTCCGGCTGACGCTCTCCCCGGTAGTCGCGCTCAACCGCGCCGTCGCGCTTGCGGAAGTCGAGGGGCCCGAACAGGCGCTTGCTGCGATCGCCCCGCTCGACGCCGACAAGCGCATGGCAAGCTACCAGCCCTATTGGGCTGCGCGCGGGCACCTGCTGGCCCGCGCCGGCCACCGCGTGGCGGCCGCGGAGGCCTTCCGTATCGCTATGGGCCTCACGACGGATGAGGCCGTCCGCGCCTACCTGAACGCCCAGCTGGCGGCATTGCACGACGCCTAGACGGTGTTAGCCTCGGCCCCGGAGGCCTGCATGTCCCTGAACCAGATCGGCCAGATCGCCCGCGCCGTCAGCAATACCGACCGCTCCGAAGCCTTTTACGAAAAGCTCGGGCTGCGGAAGCTCTACCGCTACGGCGATCTCGCTTTCTTCGACTGCGCTGGCATCCGCCTGATGCTGTCGCCAAACGAGGATGGCGCCGCCATTGTGCCCCAGGGCGCAATCTACTTCCGCGTCCCCGACCTCAAATTTGTCGTTGGCGACTTGAAGGCCAAAGGCATCACCGTCTTCTCCGAGCCGCACCTCACCGCCCCCATGCCCGACCACGACCTCTGGATGGCGTTCCTGAAGGATCCCGACGGACACCTTGTCGGGCTGATGATGGAGGCGCCAAAGGGCTACAGGCCGCCGGACTGAGCCTTCGTCACGCTTTCGCGCCGCTTAAGCGCACGCAGGGCGTTGAGCGTGATCCATTTGCTGGCACGGCCCACCTCCTCGATCGGTACCACCAACCTGTCATTGTAGCTGTTTTCTAGGGCCCAGCGCCCGGCGGCTCCGCGGCGCGACTCGACCAGATCGAAGGCTTCGCTCATCCGTGGATCGCGATAGCCAAGATCGAGGAGCAGATTGAGGACTTCGAGCGCATCGGTCTGATACATCAGCGGAAACCCGAAGTGCCGCCATCCGGGCTTGGAAACGCGGTCGAGATTGTGGCTGCGCTTGAATATGTGGTGCAGCAGCATGAACTCGGCACCGCGAGCGATCGTCCGCTTGACCTCAGGAGATCGCTCCCTCTTGGCCGTCTCGGCAAGGCCCTTCAGAACCTTCACCACGCCCATGAAGCAGGTGTGCCGGCCCCAGCAGATCTCATGGCGGTCGTACGGCCAGCCCGTCGGCGCCGACTGCACCCCATCGTCGAAGCGCTGGTAGGTTGTGATCCAATCGATGGCCTGCTGGACCCGGGGGTCCTTCGCCCAGCCGAAATGAAGCAGAACCCATACCATGTTGCCAGTGAGGCAGGGGATGACAGCATCGTGCTGCCCGCCCGCCTTCGCGCTGCCGCTCACTGCGAAACCGCGGCTGTCGCGATCCTGCGCCCGGTCGAGGATGAAGGCGCATGCCCTCTGGATGCGCTCATCCGACCGGTCGGCCCCTAGCTCCGCGAGCACCATCAGCTGCCAGACCGTGCTTCGATACTTGCCGGTATAGAACTGGCCTGCAGCCAACCAGTTACCGTCCTCTTCCTGCGCCGCGAGGATTTGCGGGACCGGGCCGCGGTCCATGATGGCCGCCGCTGTCCGACGCACCTCCGGGTCGTCCTTCGGCGCCCCCCTCAGGTGCCGAAGGGTGAAGTAACGCACCGACGGGTTGCTCTCTTCGAGCAGCCAGTCGAAAACCTCGGCGTTCGCAGTATTGGCCCTTTTGCCCATTGCCGAATGGTTAGGGGCTCTGGCTGCCTGCAGGATGATCTGCGTCAAGGCCCAACACGCCGCCGATCGAGCGCTCCACTTCTCCCCGGCGTTCCGGAAACTTTGGGCGGATGCGGTGTGCCAAGTCTTACCGCGCTGGCTGGCTTCATCTCCCAGCCCACGCCTGGCCTTGCCCGCCGGGCCCCTTTCCCCTATATCCCCGCGCCATGAAGCGCCTGTCACCCCTGGAGGACGGGCGCGCGTTGCTTTTGGCTCGCTAAAGGCACGCACCAACCCAAGGACACGTTCCATGGCTCTTGAATTGAAGGCCAAGGCGCGCAGCGGGGTGGGCAAGGGGGCCGCTCGTGCTGTTCGTCGTGAAGGCCTCGTTCCCGCTGTTATCTACGGCGACAAGCAAGACCCCCTGCCGATCTCGGTCGGCTACAACGAAACCAACATCGCGATCTATGCCGGCGGCTTCCTGAGCCACGTCATCACCATCGACCTCGACGGCAAGAAGCACCGGGTGATCCCGCGCGACTACCAGCTCGATCCGGTGATGGATAAGCCGGTGCACGTCGACTTCCTCCGCGTCGGCGCCCACACCAAGCTCAACGTCCAGGTGGCGGTCCATTTCATCAATCAGGACCAGAGCCCGGGCATCAAGAAGGGCGGCGTGCTGAACATCGTGCACCACACCCTGCAGCTCTCGGTGCCGGCCGATGCCATCCCCGAGTCGCTGACGGTCGATCTGGCCGGCAAGGACATCGGCGATCCGATTCACCTGACCGCGATCACCCTCCCCGCCGGCGCAAGTGTCCGTTCGCACGAAAAGGATATGACGATCGCGACCATCGCGGCGCCGTCCGCGCTGAAGTCCGAAGAAGCCGCGGCACCCGTCGCGACCGATGCGGCCGCCGCTGGCGCTGCCCCGGCCGCTGGTGCAGCCCCTGCCGCTGGCGCCGCTCCCGCCAAGGGCGCCGCTCCGGCCAAGGGTGCGGCCCCCGCCGCTCCGGCCAAGAAGTAACGACCACCCGGGGGCGGCCCTCGCGGCCGTCCCTGCCCTGCTCCGGATCAGGCCATGCAGCTGATTGTCGGCCTCGGCAATCCCGGGGAGAAATACCAGAAGAACCGCCACAACATTGGCTTCCTCGCGGTCGAGGAGATGGCCAAGCGCAATGGCTTTCCGCCCTTTCGCGACAAGTTCAAAGGCCTGATCAGCGAAGGCACGATCGGCGGCGAGCGCGTGCTCATCCTCAAGCCGCAGACCTTCATGAATTCCTCGGGCGAAAGCGTCGAGGCCGCCGCGCAGTTCTACAAGCTCACCCCGGCCGACATCACCGTCATCTACGACGAGATTGACCTCGTTCCCGGCAAGGCCCGGATCAAGCGCGGTGGTGGAACCGGCGGCCACAATGGGCTGCGCTCGATCGATCCGCGCATCGGTGCCGACTATCGGCGCATCCGGCTGGGCGTCGGCCATCCCGGTCACAAAGACGCGGTAATGCCCTGGGTGCTGGGCGATTTCAGCAAGGCCGATCTCGTCTGGCTCGAGCCGCTGCTGGGCACCCTCGCCGATAATGCCGAGCTCATCGTCAAAGGCGATGACAACGCATTGATGAACAAGCTCGCGATTGCGGTGAATGGTGATGGCGCCGAGCGCCACGCGCGCCCCGACTCGACCGATCCCACACGCAAGAAAGCCGCCGCCGGCAAATCGCACATCCACGCCGCGCGGCCGAAGGCACCACAGGTCGAACTGCCAAAAACAGGACCAATGGCGGCCATGCTCGCGAAGGTGCTCGGCAAGAAAGACGAGTAGGTCCGGCGCCGAGCGCTGCGCCGGTTTTATCGACCTCAATGAGTCTTGGCGTAGTCGATCCCGGCGACCACGTCTGCGATCGCCTCGTTGACCGCGGCGATTGCCTTCACGCGGAACCCGCCCTTATCGTCCATCGCTTCGTTGAGCTGCCGCAGGGCCGTGCGCAGCGTGCCGAGCGCGATATCCATGTGGATTTGCGCCGCCTCGGCGGGAGCAGCAGTAAGGGCCGTGCCGGCAACCGCTGCGACAGCGCTGGCTGCCCCGAGCGCTACCATTCCGCGCATGCCATCGCGGCGGCTGATCTTGATGTCCGTCATGATCTAACTCCGTTGGGTTGAAACCATCGCCCCAAGGGAGGGGCGCCTCACGGCGGGCGACACAATTTGCTCCCACCCTCCAGTGGCGGTTTCAAGACCTCACTTTATCTTGACACCTTCGCCCACAACCCCGATGTGACGGCCAAACAATCCGGACCATCCGATGGCTCTCAAGATCGGCATCGTCGGGCTGCCCAATGTCGGCAAGTCAACGCTGTTCAATGCCCTCACGCGCACCGCCGCCGCCCAGGCCGCGAATTTTCCGTTCTGCACGATCGAGCCGAACATCGGCGAGGTCGCGGTGCCGGATGCGCGCATCGAGGCACTCGCCAAGATCGCCAAATCCGCGCAAATCATCCCCGCCCGGATGAGCTTCGTCGACATCGCCGGCCTCGTCAAAGGCGCCAGCAAGGGCGAGGGCCTCGGCAACCAGTTCCTCGCCAACATCCGCGAGTGCGACGCCGTCATCTACGTGCTGCGCTGCTTCGAGGACCCCAACATCATCCACGTCGCCGGCAAGGTCGATCCGATCTCCGATGCCGAAGTGGTCGAGACCGAGCTCATGCTCGCCGACCTCGAAAGCCTCGAGAAGCGCGTCAACGGCCTCGAAAAGAAAGCCAAGCAGGGCGACAAGGAAGCCAAGGTCGCTTTCGGCCTCGTGCAGCAGGCCATCACTCTCCTCCGCGACGGCAAGATCGCCCGGCTCGTCAAGCGAACCGACCCGGAAGAGGAGAAGGCCTTCGCCGGCCTCCAGCTGCTCACGGCCAAGCCCGTGCTCTACGTCTGCAACGTCGATGAAGCATCGGCGGCGACCGGCAACCAGTGGAGCAAGCTCGTCGAGGATTACGCCAAATCGCACGAGGCCGGATGCGTCGTCATCTCCGCCGAGATCGAGAGCCAGCTCGCACAGCTGCCCGACGATGAGCAGAAAGAGTTCCTCGCAACCCTCGGTCTCGATGAGCCCGCGCTCAACAAGCTGATCCGCGAGGGCTATCGCCTCCTCGGCCTGCAGACCTACTTCACCGCCGGTCCGAAGGAGGCTCGCGCCTGGACCATCCACAAGGGCGACAGGGCCCCGCAGGCGGCCGGCGTCATTCACTCCGATTTCGAGCGTGGCTTCATCCGGGCGCAGACCATCGCTTACGACGATTACGTCGCCCTCGGTGGCGAAGTCGCCGCCAAGGAGCATGGCAAGGCCCGTGACGAAGGCAAGGACTACGTCGTCCGCGACGGCGACGTCATGCTGTTTCGCTTCAACACCTGAGCCCGCTGGCCGGGCTCTCGCCCAAGGGATAGTCTCGCCTCGAACAATCGAGGGAGACGAGCATGACCGCCTACAACGTCGTTCGCTTCCGGGTGAAACCGGGCATGGACCAGGCCTTCATCGACAGCCAGAAAAACGCCATGGATGGCAAGCTCAAGGGCTTCCTTGGCGGCGGCCTCATCAAGACCGGCGAGCGCACCTATTGCTTCGTCGGCCAGTGGAAGAGCTACGAGGATATCGTCGCCGCCCGCCCGCAGATGGTCGGCATCCTCGACAAGGCGCGGCCCCTGCTCGAAGATTTGGGCGGCGGGCTCGGCATCACCGATCCCGTTTCGGGTCCGACCGTCGCCGAGATTCCCGGCAGCATGTGACGGCGCGGCCGGTGGCGCGAACGGCCGTCCCGCGCTAAGAGCGCCCGATGAATCCCGTGACCGCCGGCCGCCGCCATTACGAAGACCTCGCCATTGGTGAGACAATCGAGCTTGGGCGCACGACGGTCAGCCGCGACATGATCACCGGCTTCGCGCGCGAGTTCGATCCCTTCCCGTTTCACCTCGATGAAGCGGCGGCGAAGGCCTCGCTGCTGGGTGGCCTAGCCTCCTCCGGCTGGCAGACCGCCGCGCTGTCGCTGCGCATGCTCGGCGACACTTTCCTCAACACCATCGCCTCGATGGGCGGACTCGGCTTCTCCGACCTCAAATGGAAGAAGCCGGTCATGGTCGGCGACACGATCGGCGGCATGGCGACCATCGCCGCCCTGCGTCGATCGAAGAGCCATCCCGAGCGCGGCATCGTCACCCTCGACCTCGATATCCGCAACCAGAAGGGCGAGCCCGTAATGTCGATGCGGCTCGCCAATCTCATCGAGCTGCGCGATCCCTCGGCACCGGTCGCCGCATCATGACCCGCTGGTTCGAGGACATTACGATCGACGAGATCTTCCCGCTCGGCAGCCATAGCTTCACCGAAGGCGAGATCATTCGTTTCGGCCGGCTCTACGACCCGCAATATTTCCACGTCGATCCGGAGGCGGCGAAGTCGTCGCATTTCGGCGGCCTCGTCGCCTCGGGCTGGCACACCGTGTGCGTCGGTCATCGCCACATGGTCGATGCCCTGTTTGCCGAGGAAGACCGCCTGCGTGGCCTCGGCCAGGAGCCCGGCGTCTCGGGTCCATCGCCCGGGGTCAACAGGATGGACTTTAAGGCGCCCGTTCGGCCGGGGGACACGGTGAGCTACACCCTCATGGTCACGGGCAAGCGTCCCTCGAACTCGATCCCAGGCTGGGGCCTGCTGTTCAACACCATCGAGGCCACCAACCAGCGCGGCGAACTGGTCTATCACGCCGAGCTGGTGGGATTTTCGAAACTGCGCGACTACCGGATGCCGATCGGCGTGCGGCTTGCTATGCTCGCCCGGCGACTCCCGCTATTGGGCCGCCTGTTCACCCGCACCGGATGACCCCATGCGCCTGGCACCTCTTCTGGCTCTGATGCTTCTGGCGACGCCCGCCTTGGCGCAGGACGATGCCCTGCCATCGCAGGCCGCAGCACCGGTGACCGTCAGCCCCGCCGAGGGCAATTGGGGCTGCATCGCCCTCATCGACAACACCAAAGCCGGCCTTCTCACCATCTTTGCCGGCAGCTACGGCTATGCCTCCGCCAACACCGGCTCGAGCGCGTCCGGAACAGGAACCGCACAGATGGGGTCGGACGGCGTGGCATTCCTCGACGGCAGTTTCACCACCGTCGGCATCCAGAAGGGGCTCGTGAGCTTCGATGCACAGGGCAACGACGTGCTCACCCTCTATACACCCGACAAGCCGGTGCTGACCTGCACGCCGCGCTGAAACCGCGTTCCAGCTAAGCCCGGCGCGCGCGATGTCGCTTCCAGTCTTCGCGCTCGTGCTTGTGGCTGCGGTTCTGCACGCCAGCTGGAACGCCATCGTCAAGGCCGGCAGCGATACCCTGCTCACCACCGTGCTCGTGGCGGGCTTCGGCGGGCTCGTCGGCCTCCTCGCCCTGCCCTTCCTGCCTCCCGTCGCCGGAGCTGCCTGGCCGAGCATTGCCATCTCGACCGGCCTCGAAATCGTCTATTACGCCCTCATCGCCTTCGCTTATCGCCACGCCGACATGAGTCACGCCTACCCGCTGATGCGCGGCATCCCGCCGCTGCTCGTCGCCGTCGTTTCCGCGCTGTTCCTCGGCATCGCCCTGTCGGTTCCCGAATGGCTGGGCATCGGCCTCATCTCGCTCGGCATCCTCACCATGCTGCTCGGCACGCGCGGTACCCTCCAGCCCAAGGGCCTCGCCTTCGCCCTCCTCAACGCCATGGTGATCGCCGCCTACACCCTCAATGACGGCATCGGCGTCCGTCTCTCCGGCGCCCCAGTCACCTACACCATGTGGATCTTCGTTTTGACCGGCGCCCCGATCGCCGCCTGGGCACTGGCGCGCCGTCCACAGATCGTCGCTTACGCCCGGCACAACTGGCTCCTCGGACTTGTGGGCGGCTTCGGCACGCTCGGCTCCTACGGCCTCGTACTGTTCGCCATGAGCGTCGCGCCCGTGCCTCTGGTCGCGGCGCTGCGCGAATCCTCGATCTTGTTCGCGACCCTGATCGCCGTTTTCGTGCTCAAGGAAATCCCGACCCGCGCCCGGATCGCCGCGGCCCTGATCATCGCCGCCGGCGTCATCGCCCTGCGCCTCGCCTGAGCTCGATCCCATCGAGCCACCCAGCTAGAACCGCGTTTCTGTGACCGTACGTAAGCATCGGTACTGACGCCAAATCACCTAGGCCGGCGCACTCTCTCGCCATTGCCGCGGAGCGCCCCGTGCACAACATCGACACCTCACCCACCTACCGGCCTTACCTCAACCGGCACCGCGTGGTGTTCGTGCTCCATGCCGACGCCCGCGCCTGCGACGAGATCGCCGGCGCCTTCAGCAGCCAGGGGTTCATGAGTTCGAGTGCGGCCACCCTCGAGGCCCTCTTGAGGCTCGTCGAGCTCCATCGTCCCGACGTTGTCATCGCCGACTTCACCGTTCTCGAAGGCGAGCCCGAGTTCATCGCCCGGCTCCGCGCCCTCGCCGTCGGCGTCCGTGTCTTTCTGCTCGCCCAATCCAACCCCGATGCGGTCGACGTGGTGCGCGCCGTGCGATCCGGCGCGATATCGGTGTTCGTGAAGCCCTTCCAGTTGACCGACATGCTTCGCGCCGTGTCCGACGAACTGCGCCAGGACGTGCATTTTACCGAAGGGCCGACGCCGATTGCCCACGTCCAGGGGATGGCGAGTCTGACCCCGCGCGAGCTCGAGGTGCTCACCCACATCGTCGGCGGCGAGACCAACAAGGAGATCGCGACGGTCCTGCGAATCTCCTCGCGCACCGTCGAGGTCCACCGCAGCGCGGCGATGCGCAAACTGGGCGCCCGCAATACCGCCGACCTAGTGCGCCTGACGCTGCGCCGCTAGGCTCAGTGGCCTTCGAACGGCACTAGGCTCTCGACCTTGACACCGAGCGCCCGCAATTTCTCGGCGCCGCCGAGGTCGAACAGGTCGATGACGAAACCGGCATGCTCCGCCAGCGCCCCGGTGCGGCGCAGCAGGCCGATCGCCGCCACAGCCGTACCGCCGGTCGCGATGAGATCGTCGATCAGCAGCACCTTGTGGGCGCTGGTCAGCACGTCGGCGTGGATCTCGATGGTGTCGACACCGTATTCGAGCGTGTAGTTCTGCCCGATCGTCGCGCCGGGCAGCTTGCCGCGCTTGCGGATGGGCACGAACCCGACGCCCATCTCGATGGCGACGCCGGCCCCGAAGATGAAGCCGCGCGCCTCGATGCCCGCAACGTGGGTGATGCCGAGCCCGCGATGCGCCTCTGCCAGCCGCTCGACGCTCTCCTTGAATCCCTGCGGGTGCTCGATCAGCGTCGTGATGTCGCGAAAGAGAATACCCGGCTTGGGGTAATCCGGGATCGTTCGAATCAGCGATTTGAGGTCGAGCATCTCAGGGCCGGTGGATGACTTTGCGCGCTAATGCGCCGGCCCGGAACGCGGTCTCAAGCGCAGCTTCCTGCGCCATGTCGCGCATCTTCGGTGTCACCAGGAGCGGCGCAGCACGCATAGCGGCCCGGACCGCCGGATGGCGGGCCACGGCAATGGCGACTCCCAGGACGGTCGCGGCGGTGCGGATCGGTGACATGGCGAACTCCTCGATCAGCCCGAGTCTAGCACCGGTACCGGCCATGAAAAAGGGCGCCGAGGCGCCCTTCTCTAGCCGGCCCAAGGCGCAGCCTCAGTGTTCGTTGCGCCAGACGCGCTGCTTGACGAAATACATCAGCACCGACAGCAGGATCAGGAAGCCGATGACTTCAAATCCGGCGGCCTTCGTCGAGTCGAGGTGCGGCTCAGCCATCCACATCAGGTAGGCGGCGACGTCCTTGGAATACTGCTCGACCGTCAGCGGCACCGTGCTGCCATCCGGTCCCGGCGCATACTTTACCTGCCCGTCGGTGAGCGGCGGCGGCATGCTGATTGCGTGGCCCGGGAACACTGAATTGTAGTACTTGCCGTCGGGCAGCGCGAACGGCTTGCCCTCGGCGTCGGTCGCGCCGGCCGGAACCTTGTCCTCATAGCCGTTGAGCAGCGCGTGGATGTAGTCCGGGCCGCCCTCGGCATAGGTCGTGAAGTAGTTGAAGAACCACGCCGGGAAGCCCTGCTCGACGTTGCGGGCCTTGGCCAGCACCGACATGTCCGGCGGCACGAGGCCGAAGGCGGCCTTGAGATCCGCCGGGGTCTGCGGCGGCCCCGGCCAGCGGTCGGCCGTCGTACCGGGGCGTTTGCCGCCGTCGGCATCGGGATCGTCGATCGTGTAGGTCGCGGCCAGCGCCTTGACCTGCGCCTCGCTGAACTCCGGACCGCCGTCCTCGTCGAGGTTACGGAAGGCAAGGAGCCGTGCCGTGTGGCAGTTCGAGCAGACTTCCTTGAACACCTGGAAGCCGCGCTGCAGCTGGTTCTTGTCGTAGGTGCCGAACGGGCCGGCGAAGGTCCACGACTCGCGCGGGATCACCACGTCCTGCGCGAAGGCCGGTGCGGCGAGCCCGAGGGCCACGAGCGCCGCTGCCAAAATGGTCGAAATCCTGATCATTCGGGTGCGATCCTGACGGGTCAATGCGCGGCCGGCATGGCGGGTGTCGTCGTGTTCGCGGCCTTGGGGGCTTTGAGCACCGATTCCGAGATCGAGCTCGGCAGCGGCCGCGGCTTCTCGTAACGGCCCAGCAGAGGCAAGATCACGAGGAAGTACGCGAAGTAATAAACCACCGAGAGTTTGCTCGTGTCGGCGACAGTGAACGGTCCGATGACTGGGGTCGCCGGCTCCTGCGCGCCGTACCACATCAGCAGCAGGAAGTTCGCGATGAACACCCAGTAGAACCATTTGAACGCCGGCCGGTAAGTTCCCGAGCGGACCTTGCTGGTGTCGAGCCAGGGCAGGAAGAACAGGATCAGGATCGAGCCGCCGAAGGCGATCACGCCCAGCAGCTTGCTGTCGAGAATGAAGTTGAAATCGATGGCACGCAGGATCGCGTAGAACGGCAGGAAGTACCATTCCGGCACAATCTGGCTCGGCGTGACCAGCGGGTTGGCCTGGATGTAGTTGTCCGCGTGGCCGAACATGTCCGGGGCGAAGAAGGCGAACCAGGCGAACGGGATGCAGAACAGCACCGTCGCGTAGAGGTCCTTCATCGTGTAGTACGGATGGAAGGCGACCGTATCGCGGGTCTTATCCTTCACCTCGACGCCGATCGGGTTGTTGTTGCCCGGCACGTGCAGCGCCCAGATGTGGAGCGCGACGACCGCCGCGATGATGAACGGCAGCAGGTAGTGGAGCGCGAAGAACCGGTTGAGGGTCGGGTTGTCGACCGAGAACCCGCCCCGCAGCAGCTGCAGGATCGGATCGCCGATCACCGGGATGGCACCGAAGATGTTGGTGATCACCGCCGCCGCCCAGAAGCTCATCTGCCCCCAGGGCAGCACGTAACCCATGAACGCGGTAGCCATCATCAGCAGGTAGATGATGACGCCGAGGATCCAGAGGATCTCGCGCGGCGCCTTGTACGAGCCGTAATAGAGACCGCGGGAAATGTGCATGTAGACGGCGAGGAAGAAGAACGACGCGCCGGTCTCATGGATGGCCTGGATCAACCGGCCGCCATTGACGTCGCGCTTGATGAACTCGACCGAGTCGAAGGCCATCGCGGCGTTCGGCGTATAATGCATCGCCAGCAGGATGCCGGTGACGATCTGCGTCGCCAGCATGAACGTCAGGATGGCGCCGAACGTCCACCAGTAGTTGAGGTTACGCGGCGTGGGGTAGTCGATCAGCGTCGGCTTGACGAAATTGATGAGCGGCAGCCGGTCCTCGACCCAGCGCACCACCGGGTTTGAGGGAACGTATTTGCTGGTCTGGTGATCCATATGACGCTGCCTCAGCCGATCTGCACTTTGGTGTCGGTCAGAAATTTATACGGCGGCACCACGAGGTTCTTGGGCGCGGGTCCGCGACGGATGCGGCCCGACGTATCGTATTGCGAGCCGTGGCACGGGCAGAGCCACCCGCCATAGTCGCCGGCCGGTCCGTTCGGAATGCAGCCGAGGTGCGTGCACAGGGCGATCATGATGAGCCAGTTGTCGTGGCCCTTCATCACGCGGTCCTGGTCGGTCTGCGGATCCTTGAGCTGGTCCATCGGCACCGCGCGCGCTTCGTCGACTTCCTTCTGCGTGCGATTGCGCACGAAGACGGGCATGCCGCGCCACTTGATGGTGATGGTCTGTCCGGTCTGGATGTGGCTGAGGTCGACCTCGGTGCTCGACAGCGCCAGCACCGAAGCGTCCGGGTTCATCTGGTTGATCACCGGCCAGACGATGGCGGCAACGCCCACGGCGCCGACGGCGCCGCTCGCTACATACAAAAAGTCCCTGCGGCCCGCGCTTGGCTGGTCGCTGTGCGCCATATTCGAGTCAGTCGCCAATATGGAATCCCCGCCGATGCCCAATGTCACGCCACATCGCGGAGCCCCCGCGCCCGCTGCGCGACACCTCGTTCACCCGCCCTCAACGGCACGTGATTTGGCACTGCTTTTTGCACTCTGCCAGGGACTTGTCCAGCCTCGCGGACCGAGCGAAAACCCGCTGCGACACTATACCCACAGCCGCTTTCGGCGGCGTCCACGCGAGAAGCCCTCATGCCGGTCGAACTGGCGCTGTATCAGCCCGAAATCGCCCAGAATACCGGCACGCTGCTGCGGCTTGCCGCCTGCTTCGGGATCGCGGTTCACGTCATCCATCCGACCGGCTTCCCGTTCTCGCGCCGGAGCCTCAAGCGCGGCGCGCTGGACTATCTCGATGCCGCCGAGATCGTCGAGCACGACAGCTACGCCCATTTCCGTGACTGGACTCGCGACGCGCGGCGCCGCCTCGTGCTCCTGACCACCAAGGCGCAGCGGTCGGCATACGCGCTTGCTTATGCCGAAAACGATGTGCTGATGCTGGGTCGCGAAAGCATCGGTGTTCCCGACGATGTCGCCGCCGGTATCGCGGATCGCGTCCGCATTCCGATGCGGCAAGGTTTGCGCTCGATCAATGTGGCCATCGCCGGGGCCCTGATATGGGGCGAAGCGTTGCGCCAGACCGGACACTTCGAGACCCTCTCATGACCCTCCCCGCCAATATCGAAGCCAAGAAACAGACCGCTGCCCTGTGGTTCCGGCAGGTGCGCGACGACCTCTGCGCCAGGCTCGAGGCGATCGAGGATGAAGGCGGCATCCACATCGATCGCCCCGCCGGCCGCTTCGAGATCAAGCCATGGTCGCGGCCCGAGGGCGGCGGTGGCGAGATCGGGCTGCTGCACGGTCGCGTCTTCGAGAAGGCCGGCGTCCATATCTCGATCGTCCATGGACGCTTCAGCGAGGAATTCGCCCGGCAGATGCCCCACACCGAGGCCGGCGCGGAATTCTGGAGCGCCGGCGTGTCGGTCATCATCCATCCGTGGAACCCCAATGTTCCCGCCGCCCACATGAACACGCGCATGATCGTCACCGGCGACTGGTGGTTCGGCGGCGGCGGCGACCTGACCCCGGTGCTCGATCGTCGCCGCACCCAGGCGGATCCCGACAGCATCGACTTCCACGCCGCTTATCGGGACGCGTGCGACCCGCACGGCGACAACTACGCGCGCTTCAAAACATGGTGCGACGAATACTTCTTCCTCAAGCACCGCAACGAGCCGCGCGGCATCGGCGGCATCTTCTACGATCAGTTCAACTCCGGCGACTGGGATGCCGACTTTGCCTTCACCCAGGACGTCGGCCGCGCCTTCCTCGACGTTTACCCCATGCTGGTCCGTCGCAATTTCGAAGCCCCCTGGACCGACGCCGACCGCAACGAGCAGCTCGTTCGCCGCGGCCGTTACGTCGAGTTCAACCTGCTCTACGATCGCGGGACGACTTTCGGCCTCAGGACCGGCGGCAACGTCGAGGCGATCCTCAGCTCGATGCCTCCCGAGGTTCGCTGGCCCTAGCAACCGAACGCCTTCCCCCGCGTTTCCTTGCTGAGGGCCAGGAGGACGCGATCATGCAATATCAGTGCTTGGTTCCAGGGTGCAGCTGGCACACCACCGCCAATGACGAAGCGGAAATCGTCCGACGCGCCGCCGATCATCTCCGCGAGATCCACGGCGAGACCGTAGTGCGTCCCGAAATGATCGACCGCATCAAGCAGCGCATCCAGACGGCGCAACCTGCAACCTGATCAGCGCTTGGGCTCTGCAAGGAGCGCCTGACGGCTGAGTGTGAAGCCGCTGGCGATCCATTTCTTTTCGAGACGTTCGAGCTCGGTCCCGAGGGCGGGGCCGGGCCGCATTCCGTGCGCGATGAGATCATCGCCCGTCAGTGGGAATTTCGGCACCTCGAGCCGCTCGAGCCCCTGCACCACCGCCGATTTGCCGGCCTCCGTCCAGCCCGCCAGGGTGGCCGCCAGTTCGACCGCATCCCCCAGCACCGCCGGAAAGCGATACGCCGCCTCATTGAGCTGGAAGTCGATCAGCAGACGCGCGGCCGAGAGCAGGGCATCGGCCATTACGATCTCGTCATTGCTGAGCCGCCACTGCCGCTTGAGCTTGCCCTCGCCTTGCGCCGCGATCAGCAGGGCCAGGCGTGGCGCGATACTCGGATGCCGGGCACGCCGTTCGTAACCTCCGAGCTGGTCGAGCACGCCCGAGGGCAGCACCAATACACCGGCCGCCCCCATCGCCGTGAACGTGCGCGCGATGCGGCCAAGCTCGAGCATCCGGCGAATCTCCGCCCCGACACGCTCCGCCGAAAGTGCGCCGAGATCCCCCGCCGCTCGTGCCACGGCCGCGAGCCCGTCTTCGTCGAACTCCTCGCGTCCGTGGCTCGCCGAAAAACGAAAGAACCGGTAGACACGCAGCCGATCCTCCGCGATCCGCGCGTCCGGGTCGCCGATGAACCGGACGTGCCCCGCAAGGCAGTCCTGCGCGCCGCCTATCGGGTCGAACAGCGTTCCATCCATACCGGCGTAGAGCGCGTTGAGCGTGAAATCGCGCCGCTCCGCGTCGCGCCGCCAATCGGTGCCGAACCTGACTTTGGCGTGACGGCCATCCGTCGTGATATCTTCGCGCAGCGTCGTGACCTCCGCCGTGGTCTCGCCGAGCCGCAGCGTCACCGTGCCGTGCTCGATCCCCGTCGGATAGACGCTGATGCCGGCTTCGCCGGCGCGCCGCATCACCTCGTCCGGCAGCAATTGGGTCGCAAAATCGATCTCGCCGCTGTCGCGATCGCGTTCGAGCAGGCTGTCGCGCACCACCCCGCCCACGGCGCGCGTCCGGTCGGACGTGCCATCGAGCAGCGCGAAAACCCGCTGCGTCTCGGCGCGGCTCAGCCACGGCGCAGTCCTCAGGCGCTGCGCTGCAGCCTTTGGGATCACGGGACGACCTCGTCCTTGAGCACCAGTTCGTAGAAGCGCCGCGTCAGATTGGCCGTAATCCCCCAGATGACAAGACCCTCATGGGCGATCTGCCAGGTCGTGTGCTCGACGTCCCTGCGCCGGATGCGAAGCGTGTCGAAGCTCTCGTCGTTTACGAGGCGCGCCAGTGGCACCTCGAATACCGACTTGACCTCTCCGGGATTGGCGACGAACGGCCCGCTGGGCCGCACCTCCGCGACTACCGGCGTGATCAGATAGTTGGAGCCGCTGAAATACGCCGGCAGATAGCCCAGAACGCGGGCGTCCGCGGGCGCCAGCCCAACTTCTTCGTGCGCCTCGCGCAGGGCCGCTGCATCGGGTCCGGTGTCGATGGGATCGATCTTGCCGCCCGGGAAGGCGATCTGGCCGGAATGCGACCTCAGATTCGGCGAGCGCTCGGTGTACAGCACCGAAAGTGCCTCGCCGCGCCGGACGATCGCGACGAGCACCGCCGCATCGCGCGGCGGGCCGGAGAGACCGCCTTCCGGCATCCAGTCCGGCGCGAGCGTCGCCGTTTCCGCCGCCGCCTGCGGTTCACGCAGCAGCCGAAGTCTGATTCGCTCGATCAGGTCATCGGCCGCAGGCACGGGACTGACTGCCTATTGGTGCTTTTTGGCTCCGAACGCCTCGATCCGCCCCTTGATGCGGGTGGCGAGCGTCTTATCGTCAGCATAGAGCAGCACGCGAGCCGGGTCGACGGGGCCGGGCCATTCGATGGCGCCGGGCGTCGTCACCTGCCAGCCGAGCGGGCAATAATAATCTTGATCGCCAACCAGCACGACAAAGCTCCCCTCGCCGCGCTCGAGCGCGATACGGGTCGCCTCCCTGGCGAGCATCTTGCCCGCGCCACGCTTGCGAAAGTTCGGATGCGTCGCCAGCGGGCCGAGCATGTAGCCGTTGCGGCCGCCGATCGAGATCGGGGTCATCCACACGGAGCCGCAGGCGGTACCGTTCACTTCGGCGATGAGGGAGAGGGATTTGTCGATCGGGAAGCGCTCGCGCACCCGATAGGCCGTCCGGGCGAAACGCCCGGGGCCGAAGGCCAACTCCTGGAGATCCGCGACGAATTTGTCGTCGTCCGGAGTGGCAACGCGATAGGTGGGCAAGCCAGGTTGCGGCGGCGCCGCCGGAGCCGGCGAGTAGACAGATGGGGCGATCATCGTGGCAGTCCAAAAACAGAGTGAGGACAAGCGCACCGGCCTTGAGCCGGTTCCCGACCTTTTACGGTCGTCGGGTCACGTGAACGACGTTCTCCATCCTGGGCGCCTCCTGACGCCTGAAATCCGCATTAGCACCAAGGGCGTAAAGCGTAAACGTCAAATCATGGACCCCCGCCCCCGTTTCAAGGCAGGAGGTAAACGCTCTCTGCATGGCTGCCGGACGCCTTCAGTCTACCATTCGGCCGGCGGCGTCGACGCGGCGGCAATCTCGCGCAGCCGGGCCGCTGTCCCGCGCTCGATGCGGTCGGGCAGTTCGGCTAACGCGAACCAGCCACATTCGGCGATCTCCACATTCGGCTGGAACTCGCGCATCCGCTCACACCGCCGCCAGACATAAACCGCGACATGGTCCCGTCCGCCACCCGCGACCCGGTTGAGGAAGAAGCCGTGCAACACCCCCGGCCCGGTCACGCGATAGCCGGTTTCCTCCAGCGCCTCGCGGCCTGCGGCGGCCTCGGCGGTCTCGAACGGCTCGACGCCGCCGCCCGGAAACTGCCAGCCCGGTGTGTAGGTGTGGCGGACCAGCAGCACCTTTTCGCCATCGATCAGCACTGCCCGGGCGCCGACCGTCTGCCGCCGGTGAAGTGCCGCCAGCAACAGATGAAGCCGCGTTCTGAATACCTGCCAGCGGCTGAGACGAACCTCGGTCATCGTTCGTCAACGCTAGCAGCGCCCGGCGCCCGGCAAAATGGCCGACCGGTGATCGAAGCCATTTTCTTGACCCGCGCCGCATGGCATTACCCCCCGGAATGATCACGCTGGCCCACATTTCCGACCTGCACCTCGCACCGCTGCCTCGCGTCGGACTGGGCTCGATCCTCAACAAGCGCCTCACCGGATACATCAACTGGCGGTTGCGGCGCAGCCAGCGGCTTGGCGGCAACGGCCTGCAGGCGCTGGTGGACCACATGCACGGGCAGGCGCCCGATTTCGTGGCGGTCACCGGCGATCTCGTCAATCTGGGCCTCGAGCTCGAGGCCGACGTCGCGCGGGACTGGCTCGAAACCATCGGCCCCCCGAGCGAAGTCTGCGTCTCTCCCGGCAACCACGACAGCTACGTCAAAGACTCGTTCTACTGGAACAATCTGCGCTGGGGCGACTACATGCGCGGCGAAGCGCTGGACGCGGCGCAGTTCCCGTTTGTCCGGCGCGTTGGTGACGTCGCGATCATCAGTTGCTCGAGCTCGGTTCCGAGCGCGCCGGGCTGGGCGATCGGCCGCTTCGAGGCGGACCAGGCGGAGCGGCTTGGTCGCATCCTCAAGCTCATGGGCGACGCCGGCTTCTTTCGCGTCATCATGATCCATCATCCGCCCAACCAGGAGCTGCGGAGCGTCCGCACCGGCCTGCAGGGCGCAAAGCTGTTTCGCGAGCAGGTGGCGCAGCATGGCGCGGAGCTCGTACTCCACGGCCACACCCACAAATCCTCGATCTTTGCGATTCCGGGTTTGGGAGGCGACGTTCCGGTCGTCGGTGTTGCCGCCGCGAGCGCCGCCCAGAACGTCGGTGGCAGCGAGGATCCGGCGCGTTACAATCTGTTCAAGATCGAGCGACTGGGCACCGCCTGGAGCTGCACGCTCCGCGAATTTGGATTCCAGCGCCTGGGTTCCGATATTGTGCTCAGGCTGAGCGCGAGAATCTACTAGGCGTGACCGACACCTTCCGCATTGAAACTCCGAGCTTCGACGCCGTCACGGGCCGGGCGCGCTTTCCCTATGCGCTGGGGCAGTTGCGCTTCACCGAGACACTAGCGTTCCCGCCGGGCGGCGCGGATGCAGGGGCAAGTCCGGCGTTCGAGCGGCTGCTCGGGCTGACGGCGGTGGTCCTGGGCGTAAGCTACTTCAAACTGCTGGCCCCGCTTCGGATCGCTACGGACTTCCCGCTGACCCCCACCGAGCGCGACTTCGCCCTCGACGTCTATTCCAACGGCCTCGGCGAGTTTTACGCCCGCAACGGCCTCAACCATTTCGGCAAGATAGAGATCGATGCTCCCGACGATCGCAGCAAGACCCGGCCGTCGCCGCTGCTCAGGGACCGCGCCCTGTTGCCGATCGGCGGCGGCAAGGATTCGCTGGTCTCGGTCGAGCTGCTCGAAGCCGCCGGCCTCGACTACTCGCCTTTCGCGGTGAACCCGAAAGGCCCGATCCTGACCTCGGTCGACAGGATCGGTAGAACCCCGATCTATGTGCGGCGAACGCTCGACCCGGAAATGCTGCGCCTGTCGCAGCAGCCCGGCTATCTCAACGGCCACGTTCCCTCGACCGCCATCAATTCGATGATCGCGGCGCTCGCGGCACTGCTGTATTCCTACAACCGCATCGTGCTGTCCAATGAGCGTTCGGCCAGCGAAGGCAACGCCATCCACGACGGGCGCGAGGTCAACCACCAGTACTCGAAGTCCCTCGCCTTCGAGGAACGGATCGCCGACGTGCTCGCGGGCGCGACTGGTGGCGCGCTCAGCTATTTCTCGCTACTCCGGCCTTATTCGGAAGCGCGGATCGCCAGGCTCTTTGCGCGCGAGACCCGCTTCGACCATGTCTTTTCGAGCTGCAACCGCAATTTCCGTCTCAACGGAAACGACGGACCGCTGTGGTGCGGCGAATGCCCCAAATGCCACTTCACGTTCCTTATCCTCGCGCCGGTGATGGACAAGCCACGCTTGCTCGGCATCTTCGGCAAGAACCTCCTCGATATCCCCGCCAACGAGCACTCGTTCCGTGAGCTGACCGGCCTCGCCGGCCAGAAGCCCTGGGAATGCGTCGGCGAGATCGAGGAAGCAGCGGCCTGCCTCTACGCCCTCACCGGTCGGCCCGAATGGGACGACAGCGCGATCGTCAAATCCCTCTCCGCCGATTTGCTGAAACAGTATGGTCGTCCACGGCTGGTGGCGGCGCTCAACGATTTGATGATCGACAGCACCCAGCATCATATCCCGCCGACCATCGCGGAAAGGATCGCACCCCATGCGTCTTGATGCCCCCGTGCTGCTCTACGGTGCCGGCCGCGAGGGCCGCTCGACCCGCGCCTTCCTCAAGGCTCGCGCGCCGGACCTCAAGATCTACATCACCGTCGACAATGGCCCGCACGACATCGAGGACGCCGAGTTCATCGCGCCGGGCGACGTCGAGGCGGCCATCGGCGCGCATCGCTTCGCCACCATCGTCAAATCGCCGGGCGTATCGCGCTATCGGCCGATCTTTCTGCTCGCGCGCGAAGCTGGCGTCGCCGTCACCTCCAACCTCAATCTGTGGGGCGAGTACTACCGCGAGGGCCGGACGGTCGTCGCCATCACCGGCACCAAGGGCAAATCCACCACGGCAACACTGACCCACTTGATGCTCACGTCCGCGGGCCTCGATGCCGGCCTCGCCGGCAATGTCGGGCTCGCCCCACTCGAGATCGCCGACAAGCATCAGATCGTCGTGTTCGAGCTGTCGAGCTACCAGACGGCCGACATGGCCTTCTCGCCCGATATCGCCGCGATCACCAATCTCACCCCCGAACACACCGACTGGCATCGCGATCTCGATCGCTACTTCGCCGACAAGCTCAACCTGATCGACCGCGACGCGCCATTCCCGGTGGCCCTCGGCCCGCAGGCGCAGACCAACGCTCTGGTGCTCGCGGCGCTGCGCGACATGCGGCGCACGCTACCCCCGCTCGCCCCGTTTATGGATGATCGGCTCGTGGCAGCGGTGAAGCGCTCACGGCTCAAGGGCGACCACAATCTCGACAATGCCCGGCTCGCCGCGCAACTGGCGCTCGCCGCGGGCGCGGGTCTCGACGGCATCCTCAAGGGGATCGCGGCCTTCGTGCCGCTGCCGCACCGGCTCGAGGAGCATCGGATCGGCGAGCTGACCATCGTCAACGATTCGATCTCGACCACTCCTGAAGCCACCAAGGCAGCGCTCGCCGCCTACGGCGGGCGGCGGATCGCGCTCATCGCTGGCGGCCACGAACGCCAGCAGGACTATCATGAGCTGGCAACTCTGCTCGCGCCCCGCGGCGTGACCGTGCTTGTCACGCTTCCGGTAACCGGCCCCCGCCTTGCGACCGCCGCTGCGGCGGAGTCCGCGCAGATCGACATCATCGAAGCCCAGACCCTCGATGAGGCGATGCACGCACTCGCCACGCGCCGCGACCGCTTCGACACGCTGATCCTGTCACCCGGCGCACCGAGCTACGGCCAGCTTGAGCGGCCGGGGGTCGTCTTCTCGAGCTTCGAGCAGCGCGGCACCGCCTTCGTGCGGATCGCCGAGGAGTTGTTCGCCTAAGTCTCGGGAGGTGGCGGGCTCGGCTTGCTCCCGTGCCCCTGCTCCAGGCGCACGTCGAGCCGCTTCAGCAGTGCCAGGATCACCAGCGCGAAGATCGCCGCGAACAACCCGACCGCGTAGTATCCGAGCCCCGCGCACATGCCGACCGCGCCGGCAAGCCACATCCCCGCGGCGGTCGTCAGCCCGTGCGGACCGCTGTTGCCGCGAAAGAGCACACCCGCGCCAAGGAAAGCGATGCCCGCTGTCACCGCCTCGACCGAATGCACCGGGTCGGAGCGGCCATTGGTCATCACCTCGGGGAGGTGGAAGATTTCGAGGGTGAGGACCGTGTAGAGAGCCGCCGCGAGCGCGATCAGGATGTGCGTCCTGAGCCCCGCTGCGTGCAGCGTCACTTCGCGCTGCCAGCCAATGATGGCGCCGAAAATCGCCGCGACACATAGGCGCGCCACGATCGCCGGCAATTGCCAGAAGGTGTCGCTCATCCCCAGTTCGCGCAGCAAATCCATCGCTCCCCCCTTCGGGGAGCCTAGCACGGGCGCGCAGCCGCGAACAAAGCCGCGGCAAAGGGCTTCAGGTGGCGGTGACCGGGGTCGTCGCGAAGAATGCGAGGTAGATCGCCGCGAACACGGCCACCACCACGATGGTCGAAATAATCAGCACCCAGAAATTGTCGAGGCTGCGGTTCGCCTGTCGCACTTCCGTCGTTGACTTGTGGGGATCGTAGGTCTGCATCGGCCCCTCCATCGGTTGAAAGGCCAACGCCTTGATCTGCCGATGGTTCCGCCTTGACCCGGCGGCCCGGGCGGGCAAACTGACAAAGAAAGCGAGCGGCGATGCGGCAGACAGCAAATCCGGGGCGAGCGTGAGCCTCGCAAGCCTTTTTGTGGCGCGGGCGGCAAAGTTGCCGCCGCGGCAGGGCCGCGCCAGGGCAACCCGCGGCATTCGCGTCCGGATGCGCGACGGCGTCATGCTCGAAACTATCGTCTTCGAGCCACGCCTCCCCGGCCGATACCCCACACTGCTGACGCGCCTGCCTTATGGCACCCGCGCCTTCCAGGTAGTGGGCGAAGCCTATGCGGAACGCGGCTACAACGTCGTCGTCCAGGCCTGCCGGGGTACCGACCGGTCGGAAGGCCAATTCGACCCGCTCACCCATGAACGCGAGGACGGGCTCGACACCCTCGCCTGGATCAAGACCCAGCCCTGGTACGACGGGCGCCTCGGCACCTACGGCGCGAGCTACCTCGGCTACGCGCAATGGGCCATCAGCGACGCTCTCCCCAAGCAGTCGGCAATGGCCGTCAAGATATCGAGCGCCGAGTTCAAGAGCATCGTCTTCCCCGGCGGTGCCTTCCATCTCGGCCTCTGGCTCGGCTGGCTGCAGATCATCGAAATGCTCCGCAAGCCGCCGTTCATGGCCGGCCGGCGGATCGCGCGCGGCATCATCGAACAGCGGACGCTCAAGGCCTCGATGCAGCTGCCGCTGATTGATGCGGACCGGCGCGCCGTAGGCCACGACGTGCCGTTCTGGAAGCGCTGGGTGACCGCCGCCGTCGGCAGCGATTCCTTCTGGGAGCCGCTTGACCACACTCATCGCATCGGGCCGCGCACGCCCCCCACCAGTTTCCTCTCGGGCTGGTACGACTTCATGCTGGACCAGCTGCTGCGCGACTACGAGACCCTGGTGGAGGCCGGCGGCAAGCCCTGGCTGACCATCGGGCCCTGGTGGCACGTAAGCCCCGAGCTGCAGTTGCGTGGCATCACCGATACCCTGACCTGGATGGATGCCAAGCTGCTCGACAGCCCCAGGGACCTGCCCGGCAAGCCCGTCCGCCTGTATGTCTCCGGCGCGGACGAATGGCGCGACTACGACGCCTATCCGCCGGCCACGCCGATGGTCGAGATCTGGCATCTACAGGCCGAAAAGACGCTGGCTCAGCACCCGCCGGCCGCGACGCCGCCCGACCACTATCTCTACGATCCACACGACCCAACGCCCAATGTCGGCGGCGCGATGTTCGCCTTCGTCGGCGCCGGTCCGCAGGATCAGGCAGAGCTGGAAAAGCGAAACGACGTTCTGGTTTACACGTCCGCGCCGCTAACCAGCCCGCTCACCATCATCGGCAATGTGCGGGCGATGATCTACATGCGCCCCAGCCTGCCCAACGCCGATCTGTTCGTGAAGCTCTGCGACGTCGATGAGGCCGGCCGCTCGATCAACATCTGCGACGGCATCGTGCGCCGAACGGCCTCCACCGCCGGCATCTGGCGCCTGAATTTCAAGCTCCACGCGACGGCCCACCTGTTCCGCGCCGGACACCGCCTCCGGCTGATCGTCGCCGGCGGCGCGCATCCCCGCTTCGCCCGCAATACCGGCACCGACGAGCCCCTCGCCACGGCGACGACGCTGCGCACCGTGGATGTCGAGATTTTTCACGATCCCGAACACCCGAGCGCCATCCACCTGCCGGTTCACGTCGAGCCAAACGCCTAATATTAACCGGCGCGGGTAACACTGGCGCACATGCGTCTCGCCGCGATTTTCCTCGCCGTCTTCAGCCTCGCCGCCATCGCGGCCGTCGTCGTGGGCAACGTGCCCCTCGACTACGGTTACTACCTCGACCAGTGGCGACTGGTGCTCTCGGGCCAGAACCCCTGGAGCGGCAACAACGCTTATGGTCCGCTGCACAATGCTTTCGCGCTGCTGGCGCCGCTCGATCCGCTGCTCCCAAAGCTATTCGCCGCGGCGCTGCTGCTGATCGCCAATGCGGCGCTGGTGCTGCGCTACGTTCGCACTCATCCTCAGAACTGGATCGAGACCTATGCGATCGCCTTTGCGGTCAATCCGCTCGTGCTCGTCAGTGCCTTCTGGCTCGGGCTCAACGACGGTCTCGTCGCGGCGCTCGTTATCGCCGCAGTGCTGGCGCGGCAGGGCGATAGGCTGATCCTCGCCGGTCTGCTGCTCGGCCTCGCCACTCTCGACAAATATTACCCGGCGCTGCTGATTCCGTTTTTCGCGATGGATGCGCGGCGCCTCGAGCCCAGGCTCGTCGTGAGCGCGACGACGACAATCGCGATCGGCCTCGTCGCCGCCACCGCGATCTGGAACACCGAATGGCTCGACGCCATCACCTTCGGGGTCAGCCGCGACGCGACCATCCTCTCCGTGCTGCACCCCCTCACCGTCCTCGGCCGCAGCAATGGCTTCGGCGACCTGGCTGACCTCTTCGTCCGCCTCAATGGTCCGCTGGTGCTGATCGTCTGGATTGGCGCGATCATCGTCGCCTACTGGCGCAGCGACCGCTGGCTTACGAGCGCAACGTGGGGGCTATTTGCGGTGCTTCTCACCTACAAGGTCGGCAACCAGCAGTTCTGGGTTTGCTGGCTCGCACTGGTGGCCTGCCTGCCACTGCTCGACGACGGGAATTCCGCCCGGCTCGCCCGGGCGAGCCTGCCCTACGCGATCTTCCTCGGCCTGTTCGAGATCGGCTACGTGGCTCTCACCCCGCAATACTACCAGGGCCCATGGCATTGGGTCGTCGACTGGGTTGGCCTCCCGAGTTTCGCCCTCGGCCTGCTCCAGCTCATCACCTACTTCAGACGGCCCGCACTTCGCCCCGCGATTTGACCTTCTCCCGCGCCGCATGCAGGAGTGGCTCGGTGTAACCTGAAGGCTGCGCCGCCCCCTCGAGTGCGAGATCGAGCGCCGCGTTGAACGCCACCGAGCCAAAATTCCCGTCCATTGGAACATAGTTCGGATCGCCCGCATTCTGCCGGTCGACCACCGCCGCCATGCGCTCGAACGTCGCCCGCACCTCGTCGCTGCTGACCAGACCGTGGCGCAGCCAGCTGGCAATCGCCTGCGAGGAAATGCGGCAGGTCGCGCGGTCTTCCATCAGCCCCACATTGTGGATATCGGGCACCTTGGAGCAGCCAACGCCCTGGTCGACCCAGCGCACCACGTAGCCCAGTATGCCCTGCGCGTTGTTCTCGAGCTCGCCCATGATCGCCGCCTTGTCGAGCGACGCGACGTCCAGAACCGGCATCGAGAACAGCGCATCGAGCCCCGGCGTCGGTTGGTTGTGCCGTCGGCGCTGCGCCGCGAACACGTCGACCTGATGATAGTGCAGCGCATGCAGCGTCGCCGCCGTCGGCGACGGCACCCAAGCCGTGTTCGCGCCGGCATTGGGGTGGGCCGCCTTGCTCGCGAGCATCGCGGCCATGTCGTCCGGGCGCGCCCACATGCCCTTGCCGATCTGCGCCTTGCCTGAGAAGCCGGCCGCGAGCCCGATCAGCACGTTGCGGTCCTCGTAGGACTGGATCCATTTCTCGGACTTCACGTCATCCTTGCGCAGCACCGGCCCCGCTTCCATCGATGTGTGAATCTCGTCCCCGGTGCGATCGAGGAATCCGGTGTTGATGAAGAACACACGCCTGCGCGCCGCATGGACGCAGGCCTTGAGGTTCGCCGACGTGCGCCGCTCCTCGTCCATGATGCCGATCTTGATGGACTCGGGCTTGAGCCCGAGCATCTGCTCGACCGCGCCGAAGATTTCACAGGCAAAGACGACTTCCGCCGGTCCATGCATCTTGGGTTTGACCACATAGACCGCGCCGGTGCGTGAGTTGGCGCCCTTGTCGTGCATCGCGCAAAGCGCCGTGACCGCCGCATCGAGCAACCCTTCGCCGATGGGCGTGCCCTGCTTGTCGAGCACCGCGCTCGTCGTCATCAAATGCCCAACATTTCGCACCAGCAGCAACGCGCGGCCCTTGAGCGTCAGCGATCCCCCGGAGGGAGCCGTGTAGGTCCGGTCAGGATTGAGCCGGCGGCTCATCAGTCTGCCACCCTTCTCGAAGGTGTCCTCGAGCTTGCCCGTCATCAGTCCCAGCCAGTTGCGATAGACCCCGACCTTATCCTCGGCGTCCACCGCGGCCACGGAGTCTTCGCAATCCTCGATCGTCGTCAGCGCGCTTTCGACGATGATGTCCGCCAGCCCCGATGCCTGCGTCTTGCCGATCGGATGATTGCGGTCGATCCTGAGCTCGACGTGCAGCCCGTGGTGGGCGAGGAGGATCGTGCCCTCCCCATAGCCCACGAACTGGCCCGGGTCCTTCAGCGCGACGCCGTCTTCGCCGATGTCGATCATCAGCACGCCGAAATGCGCGGTATAGCTGGTGACGTCGGCATGGCTGCCATTGGTCAGCGGAAAGGCCTCATCGAGAAACTTCGCACCATAAGCGATCACGGCCGTGCCGCGCTCGGCGTTGAAGCCTTTGCCAGGCGCGAGCGCACCCTCGCGCGAGATCGCATCGGTGCCGTAGAGCGCGTCATAGAGCGAGCCCCAGCGCGCATTGGCGGCGTTGAGCGCATAGCGCGCATTGGACACCGGCACGACCAGCTGCGGCCCGCAGATGGTCGTGATCTCCGGATCGAGTCCCCTCGTCTCGATCTGAAACTCGCCCGGCTCCGGCACGAGATAGCCGATCTCTTTGAGGAACGACTCGTAGCCCTTCGGGTCACTCGCAACGGGCCCGTTCTTCCGATGCCAGTCGTCGATCTGCGATTGCAGCCGATCGCGAACCGCGAGCAACTCGCGATTGCGCGGCATGAAGCGTTCGACGAGATCGGCAAGTCCGGACCAGTAGGCCTCGGCGGTCAATCCGCTGCCGGGCAGCGCCTCATCCTCGATGAAGCGAACCAGTTGCGCATCGACCTTGAGGCCGGATTTGTCCGAATAGGTGCTCATTGCAATGACCTCGATCTCCTCAGCCGGGTCCCACTTCTCCCCTTGAGGGAGAGGCCACCGCCACACAATACACTTGCTCTTGGCAATCATCGCTGGACCATCCCGCTCTTCATCGGCTTGCCCATCACATACGTCTCGACCACCGCACGGTCATCGCCGCTCGTCTGTAGCAGGAACAACTCGTTCCATAGCGTCTCGACCGTCTCCATCCGCAGCGCCATCTGCGGTGTCGCGCGCGCGTCGAGCACCACAAGGTCTGCGTCGCGACCGGCGGCGATCGATCCAATCCGGTCATCCAGCGACAGCGCCCGCGCATTGCCCAGCGTCGCCATGTAGAACGCGCTCAGCGGATCGAGCCGCTGCCCCTGGAGCTGCAGCACCTTATAGCCCTCATCGAGCGTCCTCAGCAGCGAGTAACTCGTGCCGCCACCAATGTCGGTGGCAATACCGATCCGAACCTCTGCCGCCACCAGCCGCTCGCGATCGAACAGTCCCGAGCCAATGAACAGGTTCGAGGTCGGGCACCACACCGCAACGCTTTGCGTCGACGCCAGCACCTCCACCTCGCGGTCCGTCAGGTGAATGCAATGGCCGAGCAGCGTCTTCGGCCCCAGCAGGTGATATCGCTCGTAGATGCCGAGATAGTCGGGCAGGTTCGGATAAAGCTCCTTCGCCAGCGCGATCTCGCCGACATTCTCGTCCACATGCGTCTGGATGTGGAGGTCGGGGAACTCCCGCGCCAGCGCCTCGGCCATTTCGAGTTGCGCCGGCGACGAGGTGATCGCGAAGCGTGGCGAAATCACATACACATTGCGCCCTTTGCCGTGCCAGCGCGCGATCCCTGCCTTCGTCTCGTCATACGCCCGTTGCGGCGTGTCGCAGAGCGCGGCAGGTGCATTGCGGTCCATCATCACCTTGCCACCGAGCATCAGCATGTTGCGTTTGCTCGCCTCGGTGAAATACGCATCCGCCGATTGCGGGTGCACCGAGCAATAGGCCGACGCCGTCGTCGTGCCGTGGCGGATCAGCTCATCCATGAAGCGCGAGGCGATGCGCGCAGCATGCGCTTCGTCCCCGAACTTCTGCTCTTCGACGAAGGTGTAGGTGTTGAGCCACTCCATCAGGTTCGCGGCGTAGCTGCCGATCACCTGCATCTGCGGCATGTGGATATGCGGATCGATGAAGCCCGGCAGGATCAGGTTCGGCCGATGGTCGATCACCCTGTGATGCGCCGCTGCCTCCGGTCGGAACGTGCCAATCATGATGATCCTGCCGTCCGGTCCGATCACCACCGCGCCGTCTTCGATGTAACGATAGCTCGCCGCGTCACCGATTCCCGTGGGCACATCGAGGAACGTCAGCACCCGCCCCCGCAGCACCGTCACGCCCGCCGGATCGTGGCTCACGAGCCCCTCGCCTCGCGGAACCACTGCACGATCAGCGCCCGTTCTTCCGGCGTGATCTCGCTGACATTGCCCGGCGGCATGGCAGTCGAGTAGCCCGCCTCCATCGCGATCTGCTCGGCGTGCTGCGCGATACCGGCGTCGCTGTCGAGGCGAACATCCTTGGGCGCTTCATTGACACCCGGATAACCCGGCACGGCCGAATGGCATTCGGCGCAGCGCGTGTCGACCACTTGCTTCACCGCCTCGAAATGCGGCGACGAGAGGAACGCCTGGGTCTCTCCGCTCGCGACCGGCGGCACATCGCCCTCGGGTTTGCCGGCCGAGCTCAACCACGCGATGACGAGGAAGATCACGACCGCAAGGCCCCAGGTCCAGTGCGGATTGCCCTTCTTGGCGTGCCGCGTGTTGAACCAGTGCCGGATCAGCGCGCCCTCGAGGAAGATCAGCGAGGCGATCAGCCAGTTCCACCGCGTCGCGAACGCCAGCGGGTAGTGGCTCGACAGCATGAAGAAGATGACCGGCAGCGTCAGGTAGTTGTTGTGGAGTGAGCGCTGCTTGGCGATCTTGCCGTATTTCGCATCCGGCACGCGGCCGGCCTTCAAATCGGCGACCACGATCTTCTGGTTGGGAATGATGATCATCGCGACATTCGCCGCCATGATCGTCGCGGTGAAGACGCCCATGTGGAGCATCGCCGCGCGGCCCGAGAAGACCAACGTGTAGCCATAGGCCGCGGCGGTCAGCACCACGAACAGCGCGACCATCAGCCCGCCGGTCGAATTGCCGATCGGCGACTTGCAGAGCCCGTCATAAACGTACCAGCCGACAACGATCGAGCCGAGCGAAATCAGGATGCCGGCCCAGTCCGGCACGTCGAGCACGTGTCGGTCGATAAGGAAGAGATCGGCCCCGAAATAATAGACGATCACCAGCATCACGAAGCCGGAGACCCAGGTAAAATAGCTTTCCCACTTGAACCAGGTCAGGTGCTCGGGGAGAAAGTCCGGCGCCACGAGGTATTTCTGGATGTGGTAGAAGCCGCCGCCATGCACCTGCCATTCCTCGCCGTGAGCGAGCGGCGGCAGGCTCGGGGTCCTGCGCAGGCCCAGGTCGAGCGCGATGAAATAGAACGACGATCCGATCCAGGCGATACCGGCGATGACGTGCGTCCAGCGCACGGCAAAGCTCAGCCATTCCCACAGGATCGCACTATCGGGCATCGCTTCCCCTCGATACGCGGAAGGCGGGCCGGAGCCCGCCTTCGCAATTCATGCCGGTAGGCCTTACGACGGCAGCGGGCCGTCGACGCCTTCCGCCAGCCAATCCATGCCGAGGATAGCGCCGTCATCGAGAGCGCCACCGGCCGGGGCTTTTTCGGTGCCGTCCTGCGCCTTGATCGGCCCAGCATAGACGTTGTAGCTGCCATCGAGCCAACCCGCCTTGACCTTCTCGGCCGCTGCCTTCACGTCGGCAGGCACGTTGACGATCGGCGCGATGTCGAGCGCGCCTTCCTTGAAGCCCCAATAGGTATCGTCGGGCTTCCAGCTGCCATCGAGCACGGCCTGAGTCCGGGTCGTATAGAACGACCCCCACAGGTCCAGCGACGAGCTCTTGCACATCGTCGGGCCGAACGCGCTCTGGTCGGCGCCCTGGCCAAAGGTCGGGATGCCGGCCTTCTCGCAGACCTGCACCGCGGCGGGGCTGTCGGTGTGCTGCGTTAGCACGTCGGCACCCTGCGCGATCAGCGCGCGTGCGGCGTCCGCTTCCTTGGCAGGATCGTACCAGGTGTTGATCCAGATCACCTTGGTCTTCCAGTTCGGGTTCACCTTGCGGGCCGCAATGGTGAAGCTGTTGATACCGGAAACGACTTCCGGCACGGCCTGCGTCGCGAGATAGCCGCCAACGCCGGTCTTGCTCAGCATCGCCGCCATCGTGCCGAAGATCGACCGCGCCTGATGGAAGCGGATGTTGTAATTCGAGAGGTTGTCGGCATGGTTCCAGCCGGTGCACATCTCGACCTTCACATCCGGGAACGCCTTGGCGACATTCAGTGCGAAGTCGTTATAGCCGACCGAGGTCGCGTAGATCAGCTTGCATCCCTGGTTGACCAGATCGCGCATGACGCGCTCGCTGTCGGGACCTTCCGCGACATTTTCCACGTAGATCGATGTGACCTTGTCGCCGAGGGCCTTCAGCATCTGCTGGCGGCCCGCTTCGTGCGCCGTATTCCAACCGCCATCATTGATGGGGCCGACATAGATGTAGCCGACCTTCAGCGGATCAGCCGCGGATGCCCTGCTGGCCAGTAGCGGCAGGGTCGCGGCGGCGCCTGCCCCGGCAATGAAAGTGCGTCGATTTAGTCTGATCATGACGTTCTCCTGTTGTTTCTTGTCATCTTCTAGGCCGAAGGGATGAACGGCCTGCCGAGCGTGGCAGGCGCGTTTCCTCCCGCGGATTTGCTTGCCGAAATCGCCGCAAGGACGATCACTGTCGCGAGATACGGAAAAGCCGCCCAGGCCTCCGAGGGCAGCACCGAAGTCCAGCCCGAGCCCGCCGCCTTGGCGAACAGCTCGAGCGTGCCGAGCAGGCCGAAGAAATAGGCGCCGGCCAGCAGCAAGCCGGGACGCCAGCCCGAAAACACCACCAGTGCGACGGCGATCCAGCCGCGCCCGCTGGTCAGCCCCTCGGACCATTGCGGCGTCAGCACCAGTGGGAAGTATGCCCCGCCTATGCCAGCCATCGCGCCGCCAAAGGCAACGGCCGCATAGCGGACCCCGATCACCGAGTAGCCGATCGAGTGCGCGCTGAGATCGTTCTCGCCCACCGCCCGCAAGATCAGTCCCGGGCGGGTGCGGTTAAGAAACCACCACACCACCCCCACCATGACGATCGCGAAATAGACCAGTGGCGAATAGGAGAACAACACACGCCCGAAGCGATCCGTCGCGAGCGCCGCGGGAAAGATGCTGTCGAAGGTGGGGATGCCATGACCGGTAAATCCCTGCCCGACCAGCGATGAAAGGCCGGTGCCGAAGATCGTCAGGGCCAGGCCCGTCGCCACCTGGTTCGCGGAAAGCCCCAGCGTCAGCACAGCGAAGATCATCGATACCGCAGCACCCGAAGCCGCAGCCACAAGCACGGCGAGCCACGGGTTACCCGTCAGGTCCATCGTTGCAAAGCCGGCGATCGCGCCGATCAGCATCATGCCTTCGACGCCGAGGTTAAGAACGCCGCTCTTTTCGGTGACGAGTTCGCCCAGCCCCGCCAGCAGGATCGGCGTCGAGGCCCCCACCACGGTAATGAGGAAAGCGATGATGTATTCGACGCTCACGGTGTTTCCCGCGCCGGCTGGGCGGCCTCAAGCGTCGTCGGCCGCGGCGCCTTGGTCACGACGCGCACCCGATAACGCACCAGAATATCGCTGGCGAGAAGCAGGAACAGCACCATCGCTTGGAAGATGCCCTTGCTGGCGTTGGGCAACTGCGCGGCCGATTGCGCCAAATCACCGCCGACATAGGTGATCGCCATCACAATGCCGGCGATGATCACTCCAAGCGGATTGAGGCGGCCGAGGAAGGCAACAATGATCGCTGTGAACCCGTAGTTCTGTGGAAAGCCGAGCGTCATCTGCCCATAGGGGCCCGCCACTTCGAAGATGCCGGCGAGGCCTGCCAACGCGCCGCTCAGCAGGAACACCAGCCAGATCGTCAGCCGTTGGGAAAAGCCGCCATAGCGCGCAGCGCTCGGGGCGGCGCCCACCACCCGCACCTGGAACCCGAACACCGATCGCGTCATCAGCAGCCACATCAGCACGGCGATGATCAGCGTGAACAGGATGCCGTAGTGCACCACAGTGCCCGGGATCAGCGTCGGCAGGTGCTGGTCGGGCGTCAGGCCGGGCGTCTGCGGATAGCTGAAGCCCTTCTTGTTCTTCCAGGGACCCGTGACCAGGTAGTTCATCAGGTGAACCGCCACGTAGGTCATCATCAGGCTCGAGAGCGTTTCGTTGACGTTGAACCGCGTCCGCAACAGCGCCGGGATCGCTCCCCACAAGGCACCGGCAACCAGCCCGGCGAGCACCATGAGCGGCAGGATCCACGGCCCGTGCGCGTTGAGCGTCAGGATACCGACGCCCACCCCGCCCAGTGCGCCGAGGATGTATTGCCCTTCCGCTCCGATGTTCCAGATGGCCGCGCGATTGCCGACCGCCAGCCCGACGCCGATCAGGATCAGCGGCGACGCCTTGAGCGCGATGTCCTGCCATTTGTAGACGGTCACTACCGGCGCGATGAACACCTGGTAGACCGCGTTGAGCCCGTTGTAGCCGATCGCTGAAAAGATGATCGCTCCGATCACCATCGTCAGCACCACCGCGCCAACTGGGGTCGCGTAGAGCATCAGCCGGCTCGGTTCGGCGCGCTTTTCAAGCTTAAGCCGCATGGTGGGCCAGCTCCTCTGCCGCATGGCGCGCGGCGTCCGGATCGCCGTGGATCCCGCCCATCAGCAGCCCGATCTCATTGATGTCGGCCTCGCCCACCTTCATCGCCCTGCTCAGCCGCCCACCGTTGATCACTGCCAGCGTGTCGCAGAGCTCGAGCAATTCGTCGAGGTCCTGGCTGATGACCACGATCGCCGATCCCGCCGCCGCAAGATCGACGAGCGCCTGGCGGATCGCCGCCGCCGCGCCGGCGTCGACGCCCCAGGTCGGCTGGTTGACGACCAGGATCTCCGGACGCTGCAGGATTTCGCGCCCCATGATGTATTTCTGGAGGTTCCCGCCCGAGAGCGAGCCCGCAGTCGCCTCCGTGCCGGTCGCCTTGACCGCGAAGGCCGAAATCACGTCGCCCGTATATTTGCGCGCCGCGCCGTGCCGGATGATCCCCGAAATCGCGAGTCGCATGCGGCCGCGTCCGGTCAGCACCGAATTGTCCGATAACGTGAAGTCCGGCACGGCGGCGTGGCCATTGCGTTCCTCGGGCACGCTCGCGATACCCCTCAGCCGGCGCGCCCTGGCGTCGAGCCGGCCGATCCCCTCGCCGCCGATGCGGATCGCGTCAGCGTCCTGCGTCACCGACTCCCCGCTCAGCGCCAGCAGAAGGGCGTTCTGGCCATTGCCGGCGACTCCGGCGATGCCGAAGATTTCACCGGCATGCACGCGCAAGCTGATGTCCTTGAGCGCAATGCCGAAATGCCCGACGCCGGCCATGCTGAGCTCGGTCACCACCAGCTTTTCTGCGCCGAACGCCCGCCCCGCCGGTTTCTGGATGTCTCTCAGATTGCCGCCGATCATCTTTTCGGCCATCGACCGCGACGTCTCGACGCGCGGATCGCAGGTGTCGACCAGCTTCCCGCCTCTGAGGATCGTCGCCGTCTCGCACAGCGCTTTGATCTCGTGCAGCTTATGCGAGATGTAGAGGATCGAGCAGCCTTCCTTGGCGAGCTGGCGCAGCACGACGAACAGCTGCTCCACCTCCTGCGGCGTCAACACCGAGGTGGGTTCGTCCATGATCAGTAGTTTCGGGTCGAGCAGGAGTGCCCGCACGATCTCGATGCGCTGCCGTTCGCCGACCGAAAGATCCGCGACGATCCGGTGCGGATCGAGCCGCAGCCCATACTGCTCCATCACGGCGCGGATGCGCCCCTCGAGCTCACGCTGCGGAATCTTGGCGTCCATCCCGAGCGCGATATTCTCGAGCACGGTCAGCGCTTCGAACAGCGAAAAGTGCTGGAACACCATTCCGATGCCGAGTTTGCGCGCCGCCTTCGGGTTGGCGATCGTCAGCGGCTCGCCATCCCAGTAGATCTCGCCGGCATCGGGCTGCATGATGCCGTAGATCATCTTGACGAGGGTGGATTTGCCCGCGCCATTCTCCCCCAGCAAGGCGTGGATTTCGCCACCCGCCACGTCGAACGACACGTTGTCGTTGGCGCGCACGCCCGGAAAGCTCTTGCTGATGCCGCGAAGGCTGAGGCGCGGCTTGATATCAGTCAACGGCGGCTCCCAAATGCAGGGGATCCGGCGCACCTTTTGAAACTTCCCGCCGACCAATCTGGACCATAATTTCGGCCGCCGCCAGAGCCGCGATCACCTCCGGCCGCTTATCCACCAGCCCGAAATCGCCGATCGGCAGGACAAGTCGTCGCAGCGCATCGCGATTGCCCCCGGCCTCGCTCAGATACCAGCTCGCGAACTTCGCCCGCTTGGTCCGGCTGCCGACCATCCCGACGTAGGGGGTGTCCTCCCGCTTCAACGCTTCAGCCGCAATCAGGAAATCGAGCGCGTGGTCGTGCGTCAGGATCACGTAGCTGCTGCCTGCCGGCGCGCTCCGCACCACCGCTTCCGGCATTGGATGCGTGAGCGCCTCAGCCCCCGCTGGAGCATCGGCCAGCTCCTCCGCGCGCGTATCGACAATGTGCAGGTTTAGCGGCAGCGCGACGAGTGCCCGCGCCAGCGCCTTGCCGACATGCCCCGAACCGAACAGGTAGACATGCGGCAGGCGGGACGTCTCGCGCCCAAGCCGCGACAGCAGCTCCTGCTGCCGCCCCACCGTCAGCCGCCGCAGCGACACCTCGACGCGACCGCCGCAGCACTGCCCAATCTCCGGGCCGAGCGGAATATCGAGCCCCGCCGGCTCCTCACCATCGCGCAACGCCTGCCGCGCCCGCGCGATCACCATATATTCGAGCGCCCCGCCCCCGATCGTCCCGATCTGCGCATCCGGAGCGATCAGCATGAACGCGCCCAGCTCACGCGGTGACGACCCCCGTACCCGCGTAAGTTCGGCGACGATGCCGGCCGGATGGTCCTTCACGAAGACCTGAAGGTCGGATGCGCGCATCATGTCGGCCGCGCCTTCCGCATCCGCTCGACGCCCATCAGCACGCGCTCGGGCGTCACCGGCATGTCGAGATTGGGGTGCACCTTGTAGTCCGCGACCGAAGCCACCGCCATGCTCAACGCCTCGACCACGCTGTAGGCCAGACAGAGCGGCGGCTCGCCGACCGCCTTTGATCGCCCGATCGATGGCTCCTTGTTCACCGACCACTCGGCGAGCTTCGTGTTGAACACCGGCGGCACGTCCGAGGCCAGCGGGATCTTGTAAGTCGACGGCGCATGCGTGCGCAGCTGGCCTTTGTCGTCCCACCAGAGCTCCTCGGTGGTCAGCCACCCCATGCCCTGGATGAAACCGCCCTCAACCTGCCCGACGTCGATCGCCGGATTGAGCGAGTGGCCCACGTCCTCGAGCACATCGGCGCGGTCGACCTGATATTCGCCGGTGAGCGTATCGATCGTCACCTCGGCCGCCGCCGCGCCATAGGCGAAATAGTAGAACGGATGTCCGCGTCCGGTCGCCCTGTCCCAGTGGATCTTGGGCGTCGAATAGAACCCGGCCGCCGAAAGCTGCACCCGGTTCATCCAGCACGACGTCGCGAGCTCCGCGAACGGCACGAACTGCTGGCCGGCGCGAATGCCGCCGAACTCCCACCGCACATCCTTGGGCTCGACTTCGTAGATGCGCGCGGCATGCGCCGCCATCCGTGCCTTGATCTGGTTCGCACCGTCGAGCGCTGCCATGCCGTTGAGGTCGGTCCCCGAGGAGGCCGCCGTCGCCGAGGTGTTCGGCACTTTGCCAGTGTTGCTGGCATTGATCTTGACGTCGCTGACCGGCACGCCGAACGCGTCGGCCACCACCTGCGCCACCTTGATGTGAAGCCCCTGCCCCATCTCGGTGCCGCCATGGCTCAGATGGATCGAGCCATCGCGATAGACATGCACCAGCGCACCGGCCTGGTTGTGCCAGGTCGCGGTGAAGGAGATGCCGAACTTCACCGGCGAGAGCGCGATTCCCTTCTTCAGCCCCCGGCTCGTCGTGTTGAACGCGAGGATCGCGTTCCGTCGTGCCTGGTAGTCGGACTCAGTCTCCACCTGCTCGACCACGCGGCGGATGATATTGTCCTCGACCGTCTGGTGGTACGGCGTCACGTTCCGGTCGGTCGTCCCGTAGAAATTGCGCTTCCGCACCTCGAGCGGATCCAGCCCCAGATCGTAGGCGATATGCTCGATCCAGCGCTCCCCACCGATCAGCCCCTGCGGGCCGCCGAAACCACGGAACGCGGTGTTGCTCACCGTATTGGTGAAGAGCGGCAGCGAATTCACCCGCACCGCCGGATAGTAATACGCATTGTCGCAGTGGAATAGCGCTCTATCCGTCACCGGGCCCGAGAGGTCCGCAGAGTAGCCCGACCGCGCCGCGAACGTCGCTGCCACCGCCTCGATGTGCCCCTCGTCGTCATAGCCGACGTCATAGCTCACCACGAAATCATGGCGCTTGCCGGTGATCTGGAAGTCGTCGTCGCGATCGGGCCGGATTTTCACGGCGCGACGGAACTTCGTCGCCGCGATCGCCGCCACCGCCGCGAACAGGTTGCCTTGCGTCTCCTTGCCGCCGAACCCGCCACCCATGCGCCGCATATTGACCGTCACCGCGGCGTGCGGGATCCCCAGCACTTGCGACACCATCACCTGGATCTCGGTCGGGTGCTGCGACGAGGTCTGGATCAGCACCTCGTCGTCCTCGCCCGGGATCGCGAGCGCCACCTGGCTCTCGAGGTAAAAGTGCTCCTGCCCGCCGATCGTCACATTGCCCTTCGCTCGGCGCTTCGACTTGGCGAGCCCGGCCTCGACATCGCCCCGCTCGAGTTTCAGCGGCTCGGTCACGAGCGTGCCGCCGGCCTTAAGGGACGCTTGGATACTGCTCACATGCGGCAGCTCTCGATATTCGATCCTGGCAAGCTTCGCCGCGCGCCGCGCACTGTCGCGATCGGTCGCGACCACCGCAAAGATCGGCTGCCCCCAATAGACCACGCGGCCTTCGGCAAACACCGGCTCGTCATGCTTGTGGACCGACGACACATCGTTCTCGCCCGGCACATCGTCGGCCGTCAGCACGCCGAACACTCCGGGCGCCTTCCGCACCGCATCCAGATCGAGCGAGGCGATCTCGGCGTGCGGCTTGGTGCTCAGCCCCAGATAGGCGTGGAGCGTGCCCTCGGGCTCGGTCAGGTCGTCGACGTAGTCGGCGCGTCCCGCTACCTGCTTGGCCGCAGAGTCGTGCGGCGTCGACTCGTGCAGCCGGCCGACATTCGCCTTCGGGGCCCTGACCTCCATCTTGTTCATGGGCAGTCACCCTGCCGGGAGTTGGAGTTCACCACCTCCCTCCCCCTTGAGGGGAGGGAATGAGGGTGGGGGTCGTTCAGTCGGCAGCGGAATCGCCAACCCATCACGCCACCGCCCTCTCGAGTCGCTCACCCGCGCCGGTTGTCTCTAGGAAAAATCGGCGCAGCAGGTTCTGTGCCGCGAGCAGCCGATACTCCTTGCTCGCGCGCATGTCGGTGAGTGGCTGAAAGTCCGCAGCGAACGCCGGCAGCGCCGCTTCGATCGTCGCCTCGGTCCATGACTTGCCGAGCAGCGCCTCTTCGACCGCCTTGGCGCGCTTCGGCGTCGCCGCCATGCCTCCAAAGGCGATCCGCGCCATCCCAACCAGCCCGTCGTCATTGACGAACACTCGGAACGCTCCGCAGAGCGCCGAGATGTCCTCGTCCCTGCGCTTGGTGATCTTGTAGCAGGCGAATTGCTCCCCCGCCGGCAGATACGGGATCGTCACGCTCTCGACGAACTCGCCGGGCTGCCGGTCCTGCTTGCCATAGGCAATGAAGTAGTCCTTGAGCTTCACCTGGCGCCGCGACGACCCCTTGCGCAGCGTGATATGTGCACCAAGCGCGATCAGCGGCGGCGGCGTGTCGCCGATCGGCGACCCGTTGGCGATGTTGGCGCCGATCGTTCCCGCATTGCGCACCTGATCGCCGCCGATCCGGTCCCACAGCTCCGTGAGTTGCGGAAAATGCCGGACCATCGCTTCGCGGGCCTGCGTGTAGCTGACCGCGGCGCCGAGCGTCAGCGCCCCCTCGCCCGCCTCGATGGAATGGAGTTCCGGTATATCGCCGATATAGATCATCGGCCCGATGTCGCGCATGAACTTGGTGACCCACAGCCCGACGTCTGTCGCGCCGCTGACCAGCGTCGCGGTCGGGGTCTCGGCATAGATGGTCGCGAGATCGTCGGCGGTTGCGGGCACGATCACCCGGTTCTTACCCTCGCCGATATCGACCGTCTTCCCGTCGCGCAGCGCCCCGAGCCGCGCGATCATCGCCTCGCGATGCGCCACCAGCGGATCGGCGCTGACCTTGCCGAAGTCCGACATCGCCTTGCCGGCATCGATGATCGGCCGATAGCCGGTGCAACGGCAGAGATTGCCTTGCAGCGCCGTCTCGATCTGCCGCGCGCTTGGCCGCGGCGTCTGCATCCACAGCGCGTAGAGCGACATCACGATCCCCGGCGTGCAGAAGCCGCACTGGCTGCCGTGAAAATCCACCATCGCCTGCTGCACCGGATGCAGCGGCCCGGGCGCCGGCGACAGGTGCTCGATGGTCACAACGTGAGCGCCGTGCAGCATCCCCACAAAGCAGATGCAGGCGTTGATCGTCTCGTATCTGAGTTCCCCACCACGCAGCCGTCCGACCAGAACCGTGCAGGCGCCGCAATCGCCCTCGGCACACCCCTCCTTGCTGCCGCGCAGGCGCCGGGTCAGCCGGAGGTAATCGAGCAGCGTCTCCGTCGCCTTGATATCGGCGATCTCGACGTCCTCGTCATTGAGGATGAAGCGGAGCGGGGCCATCAGCTGCCCCGATAGGTCGAGTAGCCGAACGGCGAGACCAGCAGCGGCACGTGGTAGTGCGCCATCTCGGTCATCATGAAGCGAATCGGCACGAGATCGAGGAATGGCGTCTCGATATCGACCCCGAGCCGCTCGAAATACTGCCCGATGTGGAAGATCAGCTCGTAGGCGCCGAGATGGAACTGGTCGCCCTCGAGTAGCGGCTTGTCGGCGCGGCCGTCGGCATTGGTGTTGCCGGTCAACAAATGGTGGCTGTGGTCACCATGCAGCATCAACAGATCGAAACGCACGCCCGCCGCGGGCTTTCCGTGCATGCTGTCGAGGACGTGCGTCGTCAGACGCGCGGGACCCGCCATCACAGCTCCTTTCTTCTATGGACCGGCTGACTATTGAAAAAAATCTGTCGCATTCCAAGGGGGCGCGGCCGAATTTTTACCAAATGGTCGAAACCGCGCCGCCTTGCCGGCGCGCGCCGCTTGCGGGCATAAAACCGCCGACCTCTGGAGGCCCGCCATGCGCTATCCCCGCAACATGCTCGGCTACGGCAAGAGCCCGCCGGACCCGAAATGGCCGGGCGGCGCCTATGTCGCGGTGCAGGTGGTACTCAACTATGAGGAGGGGGGCGAGAATAACGTCCTCCACGGCGACGCCGCCTCCGAAGCCTTCCTCTCCGACGTGATCGGCGCGGCACCCTGGCCCGGCCAGCGCCACGCCAATGTCGAGTCGATGTACGAATACGGCGCGCGCGCGGGCTTCTGGCGCCTCTGGCGCCATTTCACCGGCAACAATATCCCCGTCACCGTCTACGGCGTCGCCACTGCATTGATGCGCGCGCCGCAGCAGGTGCTGGCCATGCAGGATGCGGGCTGGGAGATCGCCAGCCACGGCCTCAAATGGATCCAGCACAAGGACATGCCCGAGGCAGAGGAGCGCGCTTCGATCGCCGAGGCCATCCGCCTCCACACCATCGCGACCGGCGAGCGGCCCTATGGCTGGTACACCGGGCGCTCGTCGCTGCAGACCGTCGACCTCACCTCCGAGGAAGGCGGCTTCGATTACGTCTCCGACACCTATGACGACGACCTGCCCTACTGGCGCCCGCACAAGGGCCGCGCCCAGCTGATCATCCCCTACACCCTCGCCGCCAACGACATGCGATTCGTCACCGCGCCCGGCTTCGACAATGGCGAGGAGTATTTCCAGTTCTTGAAGGACAGCTTCGACGTCCTCTACGACGAGGGCCGCCGAGGCATGCCGAAGATGATGTCGCTCGGCCTCCACTGCCGGCTCGTCGGCATGCCTGGCCGCTTTGCCGGCCTCAAGCGCTTCCTCGACTACGTGCAAAGCAAGGACAAGGTGTGGCTTGCCCGCCGCGTCGACATCGCCCGCCACTGGGCGCAGCATCACCCCTACACGGCGCCCGACCTCATCCCCTCGCAGATGGACCGGACGGAATTCGTCGGCCATTTCGGCTCGATCTTCGAGCACTCGCCCTGGATCGCCGAGCGCGCCTTCGATGGCGAGCTGGGTCCAGCAAACGACACCGCCTCTGGCCTTCACTTCGCCCTACGCAACATCTTCCGCGCCGCGACGGAGCACGAGCGGATGAACGTGCTGAAGGCCCACCCTGATCTTGCGGGCAAACTTGCCCAGGCCAAGCGCCTGACCGGCGCCTCGACAGCGGAGCAGGCGACCGCCGGCCTCGACGCGCTCACCGACCATGAACGGGCGCAGTTCGAGGAACTCAACGCCGCCTATACGGCGAAGTTCGGCTTCCCCTTCATCATAGCCGTGCGCGACAACACCAAGCCGATGATCCTTGCAGCGATGCACGCCCGGCTCGGCAATGACAAAGCCGCCGAGTTTCGCGCGGCGTGCAGCCAGGTCGAGCGCATCGCGCTGCTGCGCCTGCGCGCCATCCTGCCCGAGCTCTAGGAAAGCGACTCAGGCCGCCGGCGGCAGCGCCTCGTCCTCATGCTCCTCGCCGTCTTCCCAAGCGATGGACGTGTCGGGCTCTTCGCTGTCCGAAAAGCGATCGGCAAGCCATTCCATGATCATCTTGAGCGTGTCATTGCGCTCGATGAACTGGAGGATGGGACCGTGCTGGACCGCGGGCATGTTCATGTCGCCCAGCATGCCCGGGAATGGTAAACGCCTGACGAACGCGCGTCGGCCGCCAGGCAACCTCACGCTACGAGGTTGATCACCGCCCGCATCATCTCGTCGCCGACCCCCACGACCGCAACCGAGCTGTAGAACTGGTACTTCGCCTGCGCGAGCGACACCAGTTCGGCCGGCACATTCACGCTGGGCGTCGCAACAGCAATGGGCTGGGCCGGCGTCGAGCTCGCCGACTTCGTCGGCGGGCTGTAGCCGACACCGCTCGCGCCGCCGTCGCTGCCGAGGTCATAGGTCACGACGGTCACCTGCTGGAACGCAGCGTCAGCCGGCGCCACGTCCGGACCTGCGATGCGGCCCTGGGCACCCGCATGGACGATGTTAGCCGCCGCCGCGCTGGCGAGCGCTTCGGCGGCCCTCATGCCCGAAAGACCGATCGAGGCGACGGAGCTCATTCCCCATCGTCGCCCCCGCGCGCCAGCGGCGGACTAACCGGCGCGTCGCGATTTGAGGCGCATTTGGATCAAGGACGGCAAAAATCCTGCGGCTGGTCCGCCGAACATCCGGGCAAAGCCCACGCGGCGCCCTGTGCGCCCGCCGACTTCTGTTCTAAGACACGCCGACCGCAACCAAGTCCCGCCAATGCCGCCTCCTCCCTACGCCAGCCCCGTCGCCGGCCTGCCGCCACAAAGCGCCCTCCATACCGGCCGCGCCGTCTTTACCGAGGCCTATGCGCTGATCCCGCGCGGCGTCATGCGCGACATCGTGACCAGCTATCTGCCGCACTGGAACGACACTCGCGCCTGGGTCCTCGCCCGCCCGCTGAGCGGCTTTGCCGAAACCTTCTCGCAATACGTCGTCGAGGTGTTTCCGGGCGGCGGCAGCGTCCAGCCGGAACCGGAGGCGGGCGCCGAGGGCGTCCTCTTCATCGTCGCCGGCCAGGCGAGCCTCACCATCGATGGCAAGTCGCATGCGCTTCGCCCCGGCGGCTACGCCTACCTGCCGCCCGGCTGCCGCTGGAAGTTCCTCAACAAGTCGAAAGCGCCCGTCCGCTTCCACTGGATTCGGAAGTTCTACGAAGCCGTCGAAGGCCTTGAAACTCCACAAGCCTTCGTCGCCAACGAGCAGGACGAGCCGATCATCTGGATGCCCGACACAAACAACACCTGGGGCACCACGCGCTTCGTCGATCCGACCGATCTGCGCCACGACATGCACGTCAATATCGTAACGCTCGAGCCGGGAGCGGTCATTCCCTTCGAGGAAACCCACGTCATGGAGCACGGCCTCTATGTGCTCGAGGGCAAGGCGGTCTATCGGCTCAATCGCGACTGGGTCGAAGTCGAGGCCGGCGACTTCATGTGGCTGCGCGCCTTCTGCCCCCAAGCCTGCTACGCCGGCCCGGAGCGCTTCCGCTACCTGCTCTACAAAGACGTCAACCGGCACCCGAAGTTGAAGCTCTAGTGCCCAGCACCTTGCACGACCGCATTGTCCGGACCAGGCCACTTACCCGCGAGGCGTTCGCGCCGTTCGGCCAGGTGATCGAGACAGCCGGCGCACACCACTATCCGATCAACGCTGGCAACTGCGAGCGCTTCCACGACCTCGCCAAGATCGAGTTGGCCGGCCCTGCCGCGCGCTCAGTGATCTCGCTGATGCAGGCGCATGGCTTTGCGCTGCCCTACCGGCTGAGCCTCGTCGAACGCCATCCGCTCGGCAGCCAGGCCTTCTACCCGCTCTCCGGCAACCCGTTTCTCGTCATCGTCGCACCCGACGACGGTGGCAAGCCGGGGGTGCCGCTCGCGTTCCTCACCGGCCCCGGACAGGGCATCAACATCGCGATGAACACCTGGCATGGCGTGCTGACGCCGATCGGACCCGACGCCGAGTTCCTCTGCGTCGACCGCGCCGGCGAGGGCTCCAACCTCGAAGAACACCCCTTCGCCGAGCCGTGGCTGGTCGAAGCCGGCTGAACCGTATTATTTCCTCCATATTCGTCCTACAGTCTTGGGGGATGGGCGTGGAGGCGTGATGCGTGTCTGGGTGGTAGTTTGCGTACTAGCGTGCGCCTCCACGCCTGCCCTCGCCGCCAAGGTCAACCTCCCGGGTCAGGTCACCTACACCGAGCACGTGGCACTTCCGGCCGGCGCGACGCTCCGTCTGCAGCTGGTCGATGAATCCCTGCCCACGGCCCCGCCGCGCCTCGACGTCGAGGGTCCGATCGGCTCCGGTCAGGTGCCGCTGAGCTTCACGCTCACCTTCGAAGACGCCATCATCATCCCCGATCACACTTACGGCCTGATCGCCGCGATCAGCGGCAATGGCGGGCTGCTGTTCCGCAATTTCGAGCCCTACATCGTCAACCCGCTCGCCCCCGCGAGCCCGGTGACGATCGTTACCAGCCTCGTCGGCACAAAGGTGGCGGAGACCATCGACTCCGCGAGTAGCGCCGCCCCAGACAGCAGCGCATCAAGCGCAGCCGATACCGCGCCGCCCGTCCTCGATACCGCCTGGATGGCGACCGACATCGCCGGTGCGGCGATCGTTCCGCGGAACACTCCGAACATGACCATCGGCGCCGACATGCATGCCGGCGGCTCGGGTGGCTGCAATTCCTGGTCGGCGCAGGCGGTCTTTGCCGGCGACACACTGCGCTTCGGCGGCGTCACCGCAACCCGCAAGGCCTGCGGCGGCGCGGTCGATGCAGAAGAAAAGGCCTTCTTCGCCGCCATCGCCGCCACCGCCTCCTGGCGGCTCTCGGGCAATACCCTCACCTTCTACGGCGCCGACGGCGGCCAGGTCGCAAGCTTCCGCCGCTGACTTGACGGGCCGCCCGCCGATCCGCGAAGTCTGCCAGATGGAAACACCGGCGCTGCTCTCCCGCCTCCTCGACGTCATCGAGTTCGACATCGCCCCGCGCACCCGCGACGGCGTCGTGCGCGGCAACAAGATCTTCGGCGCCGCCATCCTGCGAAAGAGCGACCTCTCGCTTATCGTCGCGGAAACCAACAACGAGATCGAGAACCCGCTCTGGCACGGCGAAATTCACGCCATCAAGCGCTTCTTCGAGCTTCCGTCCGCGACCCGACCGGCCCCCGGTGAGTGCCTGTTCGTCGCCACCCACGAGCCCTGCTCGCTCTGCCTGAGCGGCATCACCTGGTCGGGGTTCGACAACTTCCACTACCTGTTCTCGCACCGCGACTCGGCCGAGAGTTTCGCCATCCCGCACGATATCGCCGTGCTGAAAGCGGTCTATGCGGTAGCCGATCCGGACCGCGACGCGCCCGCCCCAGGCCGCGACCTCTACAACCGCGCCAACGCCTACTTCACCAGCCACGACATGATGCAGATGATCGCCGGGCTCGATCGCGGCGCCAAGGAACGGCTGACCGGGCGCGTCGACGACATCACCGCCCTCTACGCCGATCTTTCGGCAATCTATCAGCGCGACAAGGGCGCCAAGGGCATCCCGCTGAGCTGACATCACTTAAGTCAAAACTTTAGCATTGACACACCAGCCGCCGTCACTTAATTAATGACTTAAGTGATGGGGTTGCAATGAGCGATCTGGACAGCATGTTCGAGGCCCTGGCCGACCCGACCCGCCGGGCGATGGTCGAGCGGCTGAGCCGCGGTCCCGCCTCGGTCTCCGAGCTTGCCCTCCCCTTTGCGATGAGTCTCCCCGCCGTGGTCCAGCACCTGCAGGTGCTGGAGCGCAGCGGCCTCGTCAGCACGCAGAAGATCGGCCGAACCCGCACCTGCAGCATCGACACGGCGGCGCTGAGCCAGGTCGAAAAATGGATCAACGACCGCCGGATCGGCTGGCAGCAGCGCTTCGACCGGCTCGGCGCCTTTCTCGACGCGGAGGACAATCATGGCGACTGAAACCAAGACCCGCAGCGTGACCCATGCGAGCTTCACTATCGAGCGCCGCTTTCGGCAATCGCCGACCCGGGTGTTCAAAGCCTTCTCCAGCGAGGCCAGCAAGCAGGCCTGGTTCCACGGCCCAGAGGAATGGGGTCGCGACGTCCACCAGATGGACTTTCGCGTCGGCGGCCGCGAGACCAGCGTCGGCGGCCCGCCGGGTGGTCCCGTCTCGAGCTTCCGCGCGATCTACCAGGACATCGTGCCCGACCAGCGCATCATCTTCTCATACGACATGGACCTCGATGGCGCCGAGATCTCCGTGTCGCTGACCACCATCGAGCTCAAGCCCGACGGCGCCGGCACGCATCTGGTCTACACAGAACAGGGCGCCTATCTCGACGGCTGGGACAAACCCGACGGCCGCGAGGCCGGCACCCGTGACCTGATGGACAATCTCGAGCGCTACCTCGAGCAGGTCTGACCGAAACCAAATCGAAGGAGACTGACGATGAGCGACCACACCGTCGCGCACGGAACTTTTGTCATCGAGCGCGCCTATCCCCACGCGCCCGAAAAGGTCTGGGCGGCCTGGGCCGACCCGACCCAGAAGGCCAAATGGTTCGGCGCGCCCGATGGCGGCATGCCGGCGGAGATGTTTGACTTCAAGCCGGGCGGACGCGAGTCCCGGCACGGCACCATCCCCAATGGTCCGACTTTCGCCTTCGACGTCACTTACCAGGACATCGTTCCACTGAGCCGCATTCTCTACAACTACGACATGCACATGGACGGCAGGAAGATTTCGGTCTCCCTTGCGGCCGTCGAGTTTTTCGCCGAGAAGGCCGGGACGCGCCTGCGCCTCACCGACAATGAGCTGATGGATCAGCTCGGCGCCTTCCTCGACGGCAAACGATAGGAGACTTGCATGCGGACCGTCGTCCTCGCGATGTTCACGAGCCTAGACGGCTACATCAATGGACCCGGCGGCGCCTTTGTAGGCCCGCCCTTCTCCCCCGACCTGAAGCGCCACTGGATCGACCGCAATATGGAGCGGGCCGACCTGATGATGTACGGCCGCGTTTGCTACGAAGGCATGGTCCAGTACTGGACCTCGCCGGCCGCCGCAGGCGAGCAGGCGGATGAGCTCGCGCAGCGCGACAAGATCGTCTTCTCCCGCACCCTCGATCGCGCGGATTGGGGCCGCGTGCGCATCGTCAGGGACAACATCGCCGACGAGATCAATCGCCTCAAGGCCCAGCCCGGCAAGGACATGCTGCTCATCGGCGGCGCCGGCATTGCCGGCACCTTCCTCGAACTCGGCCTCGTCGATGAGCTCAGCCTGCTCGTCATTCCGCGCCTACTCGGAGGCGGCACGCGGCTGTTTGAAAAGAGCGCTCCGCTCTCACTCAAACTGATTGAATCCTTACCGTTCGACAGCGGCGTCCTGCGCCTCACCTACCGCCGGGCGTGATCTCGTTGTCACATCTCGATCTTCACCCCGTGACGCACTTTGCCTTGTGACGGGATGAGCCTTCCCCTAAGTTTGCCCCTCAGGGGCGAGGCTTGGAGGAAGCATGATCTACGCAGATCTGTGCGATGTCGTCACGCGGGCGCCCGCCACCAGCGGTGTCCGTCAGGGTGAGCGTTTCGTTCCGTACACCGACGTCGTCGAGCAGGCCGGCCGAATCGCGACCGGACTGATCGAGCGCGGCGTGGCGCGCGGTACCCCCGTCGGCCTGCTGATGGTCAACGGCCCCGACTTGTTGATCCTCGCCTACGCGGTGTTCGCTGCCGGCGCGATCGTCGTGCCGCTCAACGCCCATGCCCCGCGCGCCGAGCTCGCCGCGACCGCACGCAAGGCCCACGTCGGCGCGCTGATCGCATCCCTGCCCTATGCCGAGGCCGCGACGCACCTGATCGATGATCTCGCCGGCCCTGCCGGAATGCCGCTCTTCCTTTCCGGCGGCGACACCGACAATTCCGTCGCCGCGCTTGCCCGCTCGCCGCTCGGGCGCCTGCCGGTGCTCGGCGAAGATGACATGGCGCTCTACATGTTCTCGTCGGGCTCGACCGGCATCCCAAAAGTCGTGCCGCACACCCACGGCGAGATGATGAGCGACACGCAGGGCGCGCGCGAGCGCCACCGCAACACGCCCGATGACGTCCTCATCAACATGATGCCCGGCAGCCATGCGATGGGCTTTCTGACCTCGACGGGCATGGCTGCGCATGGCGGTTCGACGCTCTACTGGAGCGACCCGCAGCCGATCATGCTGTCAAAGGCACGCTTCGCCCACGCGATTGCCGAGCAGGGCGTCACCCATGTCGTCGGCGTCCCCTTCATGTTCGATGCCCTGGCCAGCGTGAAGGACGATCTCGACTTCTCCCGGCTGAAGCGCGTGCAGTCGGCAGGCGTCGCCCTGCGCAAGGACATCTTCGATCGCTTCCAGGCGCGGTTCGGCATCCGCCTGAGTCAGGGCTACGGCTCGACCGAATGCCTCTCGATCGCAATTAACGAACACGGCATCAACGACGACTTCCCCTGGGACACTGTGGGCACCCAGCCGCCGCGTACCACGATAGAGATCGCGCCGGCGGACAATCCGTTCGGCCCGGAGTATGGCGAGATCGTCGTCTCCTCGCCCGCCATCACCAAGGGCTATCTCGACGCCCCCGAGGTCAACAAGCAGACGCTGCGCGACGGCAAGTTCTACACCGGCGACCTGGGCACGCTCGACCGCAACGGCTATGTCTTCGTCAAAGGCCGCACCAAGCTGCTGATCGAGGTGGCTGGCCACAAGGTCGATCCCTTCGAGATCGAAGAAGTGCTCGGCACCCATCCGGCCGTCGCCGAGGCGGTGGTCGTGGGCGTGCCCGATCCACGCACAGGCGAGCAGCGCCTCAAGGCGGTCATCATCCGGGCCGCCGACGAAAGCCCCGATGCACTGATCCGCTACTGCCGCGAACGGCTGGCCTCCCAGAAGGTGCCGTCGCTCGTCGAATTCAGGGATGAACTGCCCCGCAGCGCCGCCGGCAAGGTGCTGCGCGGCAAGCTGATGGAAACCGTTTAGGCGCTCGCCGCCGATCGGCCCGGCCCCAGCCGGCGCTCGACATAGGAAATCAGCGTCGCCGGCGACGTGAACAGGTCGGCGCCGATGTCGCTGTCGGGGATGCGAATCTTGAATCTGTCCTCGATGAACTGAATGAGGCCGACCAGATTGATCGAATCGAGCAACCCGGTGTCGAGCAGCCCCGTTTCCCGGGTGACGCTGATCTCAGAAGCAGCGGCCACGTCCTGGATGTGCTGCATGATTGACTGTTCGATGTCGGACATTGTTCAACTCCCACTCAGCTCAGGGGCATATAATAGCGAACGTCGGCGCGGGCTGGAATGTTTCGTTTGGACCTGAAGGGACGAAAGTGAATGGCGCTCGCTGACAGCATCGTCGAGACCCGCCAGGTTGGCGAGCAGGAACGCCTGTTCCACTACCTCCACGAGGCTGGTGGCCTCATCGCCTCGGGTGCCGCCCACATCACCGGGCCGCTGACGCCCGATCTGCTGCGCCGCGCCTTTGCCTGGCTGCAACGCCAGCACCCGGTCCTCAATTCGCACGTCCGCTACAAGGGCTACGTCGTCAAGAACGTGCCGCCCTTCTTCTACCCGATCCCCTGGTTCGACACTCGCGGCACGACCGAAATCCCGCTGCGCGTGGTGACGGACCCAGATCCCGAGGCCTGGCGCGCAATCCTCGCCAGTGAAGGCAAGAAGCGGATCGGCCCGGGCAAGCAGCCGCGTATGCGCGCCGTGCTCGTGCGCACCCATGAGGGGGCCGAGCTCAACCACCTGATCACCACGCTCGATCATGCGATCGCCGATGCGCAGGCCGGCAGCATGCTCAACGACCAGCTGTTCCGTTACCTCGCCGATCCCGAGGCGATGGAAAAGCAGCCACCGGTCCAGATCGGCCTGCCGCCCTCGCTCGAGAGCGGGCTGCCCAAAAAGCCCGACAGCGGCAGCAAGCCCTACCAGCGGGCCATCCGCTTCCCCAAGACCGAGGTGCCCAACCCGGTCAAGGGCGCCTTCACCGTCGAACGGCACATCGGCGCCAATGTCGGCGAGACGCTACGCGCCGCTATCCGCGCCCATCGCACCACCATGCACGGGGCCATCGGCGCTGCCTTCCTCGCCGCCGCCCGCGACAAGTTCGGCCTGACCGAGATGACGGTGCTCTCGACCGTCGAGCTTCGCCGCATGATGAAGCCACCGCTGCCGATCACCGCGTTCGGCTGCTACATCGACATCCTGCGCACCCGGCACGATCTCGTCGCCGATTTCTGGGCGATGGCGGGCGATCTCAGTTTCAAGCTGATCTCGGCCATCGCGCGCGATCAGGAATCCGCCTCGATCATGAAGCTCGCCACCTGGGAGGTCTATCGGGCCGAGACCATCCCGACCATCACCCATCGCCGCCGCATCGACGGCATCGCCATCACCACGGCCGGCGACGTCAACTTCACCGGCGACTACGGCCCGTTCTCGGTTACCGGCCAGAGCGGCACGGTGTCGGTCGAAATGTTCGGCCCCTCGCTGTTCATCGTGAGCTTCGAGAAGGATGGCGCGATCGACCTGTCGGTAGGCTACTCCGGCGATGCGATCTCGCACGAGGACGCCGCCGACCTCACCGACCGCGCCGTCGCCACGCTGGTTGCAGCCTCTGAGGGCGCAAAGGTGAGCGCTGCGACGGCCTAAAGCCCAGCTTCGACGATCCCCGGGTTGGTCGCCGGCGTCGGAATCGACGCCGCAGCCGCACCGAGCGTCGCCAGCGACGCAACGAACATTGCGATCAGAGCAATCTTGAGCATGACCCATGCCTCGTAAAACTGAGGCAACAATGCGTCACGGCCTGTGAAGGTTTCCGGAAGCGGTCGTTTAGTTGCGGTTCAGCTTGGCAAAGACCTGCCCGCTCTGCTCGGCAAACTCCGCGCTCGCCAGCGGCGCCGACGACAGCATGAGCGCCAGCATTGTCGGTCTGGGGGCGGGCTCGACCGCGCCGATCCGCGGCATGATAGTCAGCAGGCCTGCGATCCCGAGCGCGCCCAAGACGCCCGCGCGAAGCAGGGTCTTGCGATTGCGTCGATAGAACATCTGCCAAGCATACATGGCCCACCTGCCGGTGAGCGTCCCATAACAAAAGCGAGGCGGCCCGGCACGGACAACCTCGCTTCTTGGTTATCGGAGGCTTTAACGCCGTTCTATTCGCGGGTCATCGCGAAGGAGGCGATCAGCGGTGCGGCGCTCGGGTTCGCCGGATCGGTGCGCAGCACGGTGCCCATGATCGTGTCGGGCTGCTTGCCGCCGACCGTCCACGACGGGATCAAATAGCCGAAATAGTCGTAATTGTAGCTCTTGCCGGAGATCGTCGCGGTCCCGTGCAGCGAGATCGTCGCGCCCTCCTTGGGAGCGTAGCGCACGATGCCGTCGACCGTATAGGTAACGCCCTGCCCGGTGCGCTGGCCGGTCACCCGGCCGCCCTGCTCTGTCAGCGTCAATTCGTTGAGGCCGAGCGCCAGCTTGGCGAGCGTCTCGGTCGACTTCGACGACACCGAGAAGCTGCGATAGACCCACTTGCCGTTGAAGGTTCCCGGCTGCGCCAGAAGCGTCGGCGCAGGGGCAACCCCAGGGGCAGCCATTGGTGCCGGAGCCACGGCCGGCGCCGCCTGCGCCAGCACCGATGCCGGCACGGCCAGCGCGCCCGCCAGAGCCGCCATCGCCACAAGAGTCTTGAAAGATCGAAGCATCACGCCCCCCGCCCAGTGCATGTTTTGACGACACTAGCAGACCACCGGCAGGGGGTGCGAGCAAAGTTAATAAAAGGTTAACGAACGGCCGGCGGCTAGATGCCGCCGTACCAGTCGTATCCGTGGTCTTCCCAATAGCCGCCCTTGCCCTGCCCGAACGAGGCAAAGCTGTCGACCAGCTCGATCGTGTGCAGGTATTTGGCCTGTTTGTAGCCAAGCGCCCGCTCGATCCGGACTCGGATCGGCGCGCCGTTCGAGACCGGCAGCGTCTGGTCGTCGAGGCCATAGGCCAGGATCGTCTGCGGATGGTAGCCGTCCACTAGATCCGAGCTCTCGTAATAGATCTCCGGCCCGCTGAGCCCGCCGCCCATGTCGTCGTAGCAGTGATAGACGAGGAAATGGGCGTTCGCCTTGGGGCGCGCCATGTCGAGCAGCGGCCCGAGCCGCGTGCCCGTCCATTTCGAGATGCAGCTCCAGCCTTCGACGCAGTCGTGCCGGGTGATCTGGCTCTGCGCCGGCATATTGCGGAGCTGGTCGAGCGAAAACTCGAGCTGGTTCTCGACCAGCCCCGTGATGCGCAGCTTGTAGTCGGCAAAATTGTTCGCCTTGACCATCAAATAGGCGTCGGTCTGCGGATCGGTCGACCCGTTCGGCCGCTGCGGCTGGCGGATTTCGCTGGCGTCGTAGGTGCGCGCCAGCGCCTGCTGGCCGGCAATGATGCGCTGCGACTGGTAGGTGAGCGTGTTGGCGCGCTCGATGAAATTGCGCACCTGGTTGTCGGTCTGGCCGAGGAAGTCGAACTGGTCGCACCCGGCGAGCACCAGGCTCGAAACGCCGGCGGCCGAGCCGGTGAGGAACATACGGCGCGAGAACAGCAGCTTGCTCATCACTGCATCTCCTCGCTGGAATCGCGTTTTATGTTGGTCTTGTAGTAGCCGGTGATCATCGAACGCAGTTCGTTGATCGGGTTGGCGACCAGCACCATGATGATGTGCACCACGAAGAACAGCACGAACGCCGACATCGTGAGGAAATGGATGGTGCGCGCGGTCTGCCGGCCGCCGAACACCTCGAGCAGCCACGGCCATGTTGAGTCCATCCCCGGCGACATTGCGAGGCCGGTGAGGATGATCAGCGGGAAGGCGATCACCAGCACGCCGAAATAGGCGAGCTTCTGCAGCGGCGAATAGCTCTTTCCATGCGTAAAATGCAGCCGGACGTGATCGACAATGTCCCTGGGCAGCTCGCGGATATCACGCGGCTTGAGGATGATGTCGCGCCACAGGTGTCCTGAGATCAGCGCATTGACCAGCCAGATGAACAGCGTCCCCACGAGGATCCAGGCAAAGAAGAAATGCACCACCCGTCCGGTCGCGAGGTCGCGGTAGGACGGGATTGTCGCCCACGCCGGGAACGCCGTGAAATCCGGATTGGCCGCGTCCCCGCTCATGCCGAGCACGCCAGTCGTATCGAATGTCTGCCCGAACAGCTTCGTCTGGCCCCGCGCCCCGTTGGGCGTATTGACCGCATAGATATCGAGGATGGCGTTGTCGAAGCCGAAACCCGATTGCTGGCCAATATAGAGATCGGGCCGCGCCTCGAAGATCTGCAGTCCCGAAAGCAGCATGAAGAACATCACCACGGCCCACACCCAATGGGTCAGCCGCGTCACGCCGTCCTGCCGGTAGAGCAGCCGGCCGTCGCTGCGGCTCGCGGCGCGGTCGTTGCCGATCATGCCGGTGAGTGCCCCGAGCAGGGCCAGCACCGGCGGCACCGCAAGCAGCCAGCCGAAGCTGTAATAGGTGATGCACCCGGCCATCCAGCAAAGCGCGCCGGTCAGCACGATCACCCCGCCGAGCCCGAGCCGTGTGAGTGCCACCAGCCCACCCGCGAGCATGAATACGATGGCGGCAGCGAGCAGTGACAGCGGCACGGTCGAGAGGGCCTGGTCGATCCCCCAGCCGGCGGCAAGATCGGACGCAAACAGGATGAGCAGCACGATCGCCGCACCGGCCACCGCGCCGAGCAGGCTCAGCGCAATCGCGGTTGTCTTCGCGCCCGGGTCGAACCCAGCGGGCGCCCCCTGCTCCATGACGGCCATGCCATCCCCCTCACATGTGCCCCAAACATGCTCAGAAACGGCACGCTTTGCCGCCGAGTTTCAAGTCACGACTGGCCAATCGGACGTGATGTCAACGTGATTCTGGTTCAGTCCCGCGCCGCCCAGTTCACCCCGCGACGCAGGATCGTCGCCATCTCGGTGACTTCGAACTCGGACGCCCGATGCCCGAGCGAGGAATAGAACACCCGGCCCTTGCCGTATTTCTTCTTCCAGACCACCGGCATCACCACCCCATCGATCCAGCTCGCATGCGCGCCCGAAAAGCGCGTCGTCGCCAGCACCTCATTCGCCGGATCGACGAGCATGTAATACTGTTCCGACCGATACGGGAACGACGCCGGAATGCCCGCCATCACCGGATCGTCCGGCCTCGTCACCTCAACCGTGTAGTCGATGATGTTGCCCGGGTGGGCCACCCACTGCCCGCCGACGATGAACTGGTAGATTTGCGAGTCGTGGAAGCTGTCGCCCATCGTGCCGTGATGGCCGGCCATGCCGACCCCGCCCTCGATCGCCGCGGCGAGATTGTTCGCGGCCTCGCGCGAGATCTTGCTCATCGTCACGCACGGGATGATCAGCGACAGGTCGCGGATGGCCGGGTCGAGAAACACTTCGGGGTCGGTCTCGACCCGCACCGAGAAGCCGTCCTCGTGCAGCCAGCGCCGATAAATACCGGCGGCCTGTTCGGGGTCGTGCCCCTCCCATCCGCCCCAAACGATCAATGCACTGCGCATACTGCCCGCCCTTTCAAAAGTCGCGGGAGCTTACTCAAATCGAGTTGTTTGGCCAGCCCTGTCGGGATCAGTCCGCA